>Ga0210043_1002874_pt1 | contig 10744 bp, 14 predicted proteins | sample CryGeymet201501t_FD_183990 | JGI IMG/M metagenome (GOLD analysis project Ga0210043, IMG submission 183990) | Groundwater microbial communities from Crystal Geyser aquifers in Utah, USA - Crystal Geyser metaG 2015-01t (SPAdes) (version 2) | ecosystem: Environmental > Aquatic > Deep subsurface >... | reverse complement strand
TATAAAGAGTTCGGTGATTAACAATGACATCCTCTCACACGATAAAGAGTGGAGTTTTCAGAAAAGGTGATTTACATGGAAGATTATGAGAAAGAAGAATATTGGAAATATGTTGAAGAATTTATATCAGAATTAAAGACAGCGAAATACTGGTTTCAGAATAGTATTTTTGGTGATTCAACAGGACAAACTAAAATAGGTGATTTCTCGTGAAAGAAGATTATTCAGTGAGGATGTTACTAAATGCTTTAATCTCATCCAGAGGAAGTTTAAAGACAAAAGAATTGATTATTTTACTTGATGAGATTAACAGGCAACTTAAAGATAACGAGGTGAGACATTGAAAAATCATTCACTTCCTCATCAATGCGATGCAAGATTAAGAAAATTAGTTATCGCTGAGTTGATAAGACAACGAGAACAAACAGATAGACAAACTACACTACGAGGTGACGAGTTACGCAGTTCCTCCCCTAAATAAATTTAGGGGTATCCCTGCTAACGATTTTATGAACGATAAAAAAAGTTATCTGAACTTTGTGCCTGAAGTAATTGAAGGAAAATGTCAATATCAAATATGGAATGATAAGCATGAACATTTGGGTAAAATAACAAAATTACAAGTGGGGCAATGGCAATCGTGGTGTTTATTTCTAAATATTGATTGTTATATGTCTGCATCATGTCTGGATGAAACGAGAGAAAAAATAAGAAGTCTAAATAATAACAAACTGAGGGCAATATGAGAGTCTATAAGTTTAGGTTGTATCCAACAAAGAAGCAACAAGAGGATATGTTCAAGCAGTTAAATCTTTGCAGGTTTGTATATAATCAGCTTCTTGAAGAATTAGGCAGAAACAAATCTAAGAAACATATCCAACATTATATCTTAGACTTGAAAACTAAGTATCCTGAATTGAAGCAAGTTTATTCCAAGACTTTGCAATATGAATGTTATAGACTGTTCTCAAATATAACTGGTTTGAAGCAATCCAAGAAGAAAGGAAATAAGATAGGCAAACTACGATTCAAAGGCAGAGATTGGTTCAAAACAATCTGTTATAATCAATCAGGCTTCAAACTGATACAGGGGGACAAGAGATACAATATTTTGCATTTATCAAAGATGGGGGACATAAGGTTACTGCAACATAGAGAGATTGAAGGTAAGATAAAAGGAATCATCATCAAAAGAAAGGTTGATAGTTGGGAAGCTCATATAATAACAGATGGCAAATATCAGATTGACAAAGGCAACAAAGTAATAGGAATAGACTTAGGTGTTGTCTCTTTCTTGACAGATAACAAAGGTAACAAGGTTTCAAGTCCATTATACTACAAGCAGAGTTTAGGACAGCTAAAAACTCTGCAACAAAGCCTATCAAGAAAGAAGCGAGGTAGCCATAACAAATACAAAGCAAGAATACAAGTTGCTAAACTGCATGAACATATCACACAACAGCGTGATGACTTCTTGCATAAAACAACAACTAAATTAGTGAATAATTGTAAGTTCATAGCGACAGAAGATTTGCATATTAGAAATATGCAACAGTCTGCATACAATTCAAGGAATATCAATGATAGTTCATGGGGCAAGTTTTTAGCGATGCTTGATTTCAAGGCTGAAAGTGCTGGTTGTCAAGTTGTGAAAGTAAACCCCATGAATACGACTAAAGAATGTAGTGTTTGTGGAAACAAGCAGGATATGCCACTATGGAAGCGACAATACGAATGTCCTGAATGTGGCTTGTCTCTGGATAGAGATACAAATTCAGCTATAATCATACTAAAAAGAGCTTTGGAACAAGGCTCTGCTGAGACAGACAAATGTCTTTCTATGAAGCAAGAAGCCCTAACCTAAACATGAAAATGTTAGGTCAGGGTAGTTCACGTCTCATATTGAAGGAGTTGGAGTTGAACTTATGACTGAAAGAATAGTATACGTGATAAGTAAAGGGATGTTTGTGTGGATGATGATATTAACTATTCTTGTACTAGTTACTTTTATGGGAAGTATTAAAATACAAACTTATGAAACTGTTGAAGAGTTTTTTATAATGGATAAAGGTACAAAAACATATTCAAGGGTTATGGATTACTATTGCAGTGATGGTGTCGATGTCATGAAGTATACTTCTCCTTTATCACCAAACAAAGTGGTGTTTTATGGCTGCTTAAATCTTGTTGGTGATTTCCCAATTACTAAATGTTCTGGAGAAGGCAAGCAATGTTTTGTGAAGTATAAGAGACTAAAATCATGATAACCCGTTTTGATTTATACAGGATATTTTTCATTGAGTTACGTAAAGACAATAACAGGGAAACATTTGAGATACCATTTCATCCAACATCAAGGGATGCACCAAATATTAAGGAGTGACACACCTCTCTCTTAAGATAGGTGCATCCCTTTCATAATTAACTGGGCAAGGCATGGCGTTGCAGGGCAAGGTCAGGCGAGGCGAGGCACTTTACAAAGTCTTTTTCATCAAAGGTGCAACATGACAAGTAAAAATTCAGGGTATCAAAATAAGTTGTACTTGAGGGTAGTTGAATATATAAGCAAATATAAACGACTGCCAAAAGGGATAGTGTCAAAACAGCTTATGAGTTACTATGTAAAGAAGCTGAAATACGACGGTGTTGTGAAGAAGATAGGGTATGGTGTATGGCAGGCAAACATGGACAAATGGAGGCAAGTGCAATTCATAGAAAAGGTAAAAAAACAGGGTAATGATACCAAATCAATACGGGGTCATGGATTTCATTTTCGTGTAGCTTTGCCGAGGATTGAGAATTGGTCAAGGCTTAATGAATACTTAAATAAGCGGGGTGTGTTGTATACAGTAAGCAAGGGGACTTGGGTGGGGTATAGGGTAATCATTAACGGGTTTAAGGTATGGTTATGTGACCATTCGTTAGTAATCTATGCTCCCCCAGGCAAGAGCTATCTTCATTGGACCGCAGAACTAAGTAAGGGGAACGCACTTGTTGAGCTTGAAGAGATCGTGCATCATGTTGAGAATATGCTCCATATCAGTATAAAAGTTAATGGTCATTATCTGTATCGTGTTAGTAAGCAGCATTACGCCAAGATTAAGGATAGCATGGCTAAGATTGTCAATGAGAAAAAGTCAAGGCTGGTGGCAACATATGGGGGTGAAGAATGGCTTTTATTTGATAGGTCGTGGGGTTTACATGAGCAAGAGACACTACACCCAAAAACAGGGGATGTTGATATGGATAATATTGTTGTTCCTTTCTACAATGATCTTAAAGATCATTATGTAAAAACAGGTGAAGCATTAACACTTGGTGGGCTATTACAAGCAATACACCAACAACAGGAACAGATAAGCAGCTTATTATATAAAGAACCAGAACGATTAGAACGGAGGGATAATTACTTTGGATAGCTTATACAATCAGGCATTACGGATAGCAAAACCAATAGGGTATGCATTATCAGTCGGCATTGTGCTGGTGTTGTTGTATCCCTATGCTGTGGATGGATCATTTTTTACTTGGAAGATGTTGCGGTTTGCTTTAGGGGCAATGTTTTTTCAAAGTCTGTTTCAGTCACTAATCTCCTATAGGAAAAAAAAAGAGGATGATCTTGGCAAGTACGAGATCAGTAAGGTACGATGATTGAGTTTTGGTTTGGCTTCTTCATGGGGTTGTGTATAGGTATAGTAATCACATTGGCTTATCTGCATCATTTGTTTGGCGGAAGAGTGATTATTCGGTTAGCGAAGGAGGAGGTATGAATGCCTAAGCCAACAATAAAGAAAAAGTTTATAGAGGATCAAATTCTATGGATAGACAAGTATGGAGACGTTTTTACGAAAGAAGAAGAAACCAAAAAAGGTGAGGTATTGCCAACTAAATAGTTCTTCAGTACTTTAGAGGACATCCCCTTTTACTTGGCAGCTAACCACTGCCAAGTTATTACATAGGTATATATAGGTGTGTGTGTGTGAGTGTGTGGTATGGGTAAGGTATGCCTCAAGTGTGGTTCAAAAAACACATATTCTTTGATAGATAAAACTATTGTTTGCCGTTCATGCGGTGAAAAGACAAAAGGGGATGAATAGATGACAATAGGGGATATGATGCAGCAGGCGGGGATGAATCTACCTCAGATTAATGTAAGTGCAGTTGGCAATTGGATTGTTATAATTGGGATCGCTGTTTTTATAGCTGCTTTGTTGGGGTTAGGGATATTCGCTCTTATCATGTTCTTAAAATACAATAAAATAATTCGTTTATTCAAGAAAATTGGCAGCAGTATTCAATTGGTAGGATCAGACAAAGGGATGTTTGAAAGAATAAGCGTTGCTGGGGATTACTGGCTGCGGACTAGGAAATTTAAGAAGGTTTTAGCCAGACCAAAACTACAAATGACAAAGAACGAGTATTGGTATTATGAACGAGAAGATGGCGAATGGATGAATTTTGTGATAGATGATATTGATGAGTTATTAAAAGAGGCTTCAGTGAAATATATTGATGAAGATATGCGACTCCAAAGGTTAGGCATCCAGAAAAATTTAGAGAAAAGGTATGCCAAAACAAGTTTCTGGGATAAGTATGGCAATGCTATTATGGGAATTGGGTTTGTTCTTTTGGTAACAATTTGTTTAATTATTTTGTTTAATAAGCTTGACGATTTGGTAAAAACATTTCCTCAAGCAGCAGAAGCTATAGCCAAAATGGCAGATGCAGTGAATAATATAGCAACACGCCAAGGGAGTGGCATGGTGCCAATAAACGAGACGATTATATAACATATTCCCTCTGCCTAAAGGCAGGGGTATTTAGCCTTATGCTCATCCACAAACACCGAATCGGGAAGGGAATCATTGCACAAGCTGTGAGGCATTGTTATGGATGCCTGTCGCTCAACCAGCATGGGATGAGCGAGATTTCGTGAAGCATTAAGGTCACTATTATAATTGGACAAACCACAATGGGAACAAGAAAAACAACCAGACAAACGAGAACCAAGCTGACCGCATCTATGGCAGATTTGAGAAGTGTAGTTAGGCTTAACCCTAACAACTTCGATTCCTTTTCGTTCAGCTTTGTATTGGATAAAGCTCTGCAACTGGAAGAAACTCCAATTGCTAATCCAATAGTTCATTCTCTTTCCTCGCCTTTGTTTTCTTATACCTTTGAGGTCTTCCATTACAATCTTGTTTCCATTGAAATTGGAAACAATGTCTTTACTCGGTGCAGAGCAAAGGTTCGGCAGTCTGATGCACCAGAACCTCGCAAGATAACTGAAACCTCAATTCCTCCCAACCTTGAAAGGTTGGGTATCCTTGAGGTGTTTATATGAACCAATCAATAATACAAGTACTCATCGTAATTTCGCTGGCGATTATGCTAGTAATTTTGGGGTTAGCAATCTTTTTTGTGTATACTGGTTTTGTTAAGCCTTTGTATTATTTGCTGTTCAAAAAGAAGGACCTAATAATTATTCAGGCATTAGCAAAACACTACACTGACAAAGAACAGCTAATACAAAGACTGGTAAAGCTAAATTACAAAGATAGGATATTGGTAAGATTGGCATTAGACCAAATGAGGAAAGGTGAAAAAAATGGCAAACAGATTTCAGGACAAGATCGAGGAAAAATTAACGGAAGCAATAGGGGAGAAGAAAGAAGAGACGACGGAAATCCCAAGGATGATACAGAATCTCAGGGACATTGGAGTCTATAATTTAAATAGACTCAATCTTGAGAAAGAAAACCAGGAGATCAGTGTAGAATTAGGCAATGAACTGTTGAAAGCGATTAAGGGCGTAACCACTTCTTTGGACAAGATCAATAGTAATATTGTTGAACTATTTAAGATAATGGAGAAAAAGAAGAAAGATGATACCCAGGAATAAAATACCTCGGCTCTTGTGGTTTGTACTCGGTTTAAATCTAGGAGCATCTCTAGCAGGGTTAGCAAGCAGTTTAGGTAATAATGATGCAGAGGGGCTGTTAGTATTTTCGATAATGGTGATGCTTACAATATTTGGGATGATATATGTTGAAAGGTGGCTCGGGCTTGAAGAAATCAACTAATCTCATTATAGCAGTACTAGCAACAATCTTGTTTATAGGCACTATCTTATATCTGGGGTTTGAGTTTAGAGCGATAGACAAAGAAGGGGTTGCATGCATGCATAACCCTATGGGCTACGCAGGGACAAAGATATATGAAGTTGCAGGAGACACAGTAACTTGTGAATGCACAAAAGAACGAAAATGCTATGATCTAGAGGGGATATTTAGTAACAATTAGGGTCAAACAGGGTTATTCATAGAGAATTTTTCATATTTCTTTACTAATGCAGAAGTATCAACCCTATCATAGATTGAAGTGGTTGAGATGCTCTCATGTCCTAAGAATTCTTTGCGATCATTAACATCAAAACCTTGTTGTTTAAGCCAAATACTGCAAGAATGCCTTAAAAGATGTGGGTTAATCATCTTGTCAAGTGCCCGTTTGGATGCAAGTTCAAGTACTTTTCTCCATCTCCTGTCACCAATATTGAATAGATTATCCTCTTTTTTTTGGGTTTTTGCTACTTCTTCTGTGATCCATCGATATATTCTAGCCATAAGTGTGGGCTGAACCATAACTAGCCTTTGTTTATTTCCCTTGCCAGATACCTTCAAAATTCCCACTTCTGTTGGATTGTTAAGCCATCTAGTCCATTGAAACGAGTATGGTTTAATAGCATACTCTCCTACCAACTCACTAATTCTCAGACCGCAATAAAAGCTTATCAGAAGTATGATCTTGTGCTTTTCAAGGCTCATAAATTTTAGTATGGTATATATCTCACTTTCCGTAATAACATCAGGCAATGTTTTTTTTCTTCTACCGCTTACTTTTGGTATGGTGATTTTTCTAGCCATATCTTGGATCTGCTCTGGCATATTGGTAAGTTTGATATAGCTTAGATAGCTGTTAAGGAACGATCTTGCCACTTGGTTATGGTGCTTCTCAAGATAATCCTGCATGTATTCCTGTGAGAGCTGGGTCTGGTCCAATAATAAGAAGTATCTGCTGTATTCTTCAATGGTTCTATGGCTTAAGTTCTTGATCTGCAACCATTGTTGATAGTTTTCTAAGGGTATTTGGCTCAGGGGAAAATTCATTTTGGGGTCAGTCCACTAATAGAAATTAGTGGTTTTATGCTGATTTCTCACTTGGTGGTGTCCTCTCATAGTACTTCATTAATTAAAGTAATCGTTATGCTTCAAAGTCAAAAACATCTGTTTCCGTTGTACTTTTTTGTATTGTATTTAAAGGAATCGCTTGGGCTTGTTCTGGCTGAGTGATAGGGGTGTTAGAATTGCCCAACACAAATCCAAGCTTATCCTTCTTTCGTTTCTGCTTTTCACTAATACAGTAATCTCTCCATGTCTTTTGGTCATTATCTTCTCTTAGCTTTTTGTTAATTAGCTTCTGTAGTTTCTGGGGATCTTTATTATTTACTTCACATACTAATTTGTATTTATCTAAGGTGATCTTCCCTTCCCTTAACATTGTAATCATATTTTCTAAAAATAGCTGTTCAGGGTCTTTAGCCAAATCTTCCTGTGCGTATCTTGCAAACACATGGCTACGTTTCGCTTCCTTTATTTTATCATATTCTATACGTTGCGCTTCTCCAAGATCACCAAACCGAAGCAATCCTCTTACTGTAGTGAGTTGTGCATATCTCGGGTTTTTGGTAACTGAAGCTGACCAACCAGACTCTATTTTCATGTTAGCTCTTACATCCCAGGGGTCATTAGTAAAGATGCCTTTGTTCTTCATCTGAATAAGGGCAATACCTCTTCTGACAACTGTAATCCTGATTTTGCATAACATTTGAAGCTTTGAGTCAAGATCAACAAATTTTGGAATACAACCAACAAATACATTTCTGCTATCTCGGTACATATCAAATGCCTTTAGAAGTTCTTTTTGATCTTCAACATAATGATCTCTACGATAAGCAACATTAATCATCTCATCTGAGAAGATACACCCATTGATTTTATTAGCAAGATGTTTAAGAGTATCATCTCTGGAGTAAACAATGTCTCTGATGGGTCTGAATGGTATTTCAATATTAAGACCTGTAAGAAGTTTGTAGGCTAGCGTACTCTTACCAATCCCCCTATTTCCTTCAATAAAAATAACACAATCAAACTTAACTTCTTTAGATGTCATTTTCTCAATGCATTCCTTAACATCTTTCACACTCCAAATAACCAGTTTTTTAGCCACCCATAATCAACTCATTTTTAATCTTGTCAAGATCAATCTCATCAGATGTTGGGAATATAAGACTACTCTCATTTAACGGTTTAGTTATGTCCCTCTTAATATTTCTAAGATGTTTCAAGCATAATGCAAAATGACTCTCATTAATCTTTATTTGTGTGGAACCGACTCTTTGGTCATAACTCTCTCGGTATACTAAGTCAATAACTTTATCTATCTCACCAAGTTTATTATACAGGTCACCAAGAGTCTCTTTTGATTTTGTAGTCATGGCAAACTCAGCGTTTTCAATGATCTCTTTCAAGACATCAACAATCCTAAAAATTGCTTCTATTCTAGATTGTGTCTTTATCTCAATAGGTGTCATTAAGGAGTTCTCAATATCATCAGTGCCATATTTAGCAATCCTTACTAGCTTGTCTAGTTCAACAAGGGGTTTCAGAATTTTAAGTTGGGTGTAACCCTGGGCTACATTCCATGCATCTGATTTCTTATCATAACTGGTTGGTTCAAGGGTTTCTACCATCAAAAAGCATTAGTGGTACACAAAATATATAAACTTTACGATTAAAAGTGACACTGGTGACACTAAAATGAGGGCGTAGGTTGGCAAAGCGATATGTAACAATCATCAGGGAACCAGGCAAGGCAGCAAAGATAGTGCCAGTGGCTCAAGGACCTTCTAGCAATTATAATCCTGTTGAAGAGAGAACAGAGAGGACAGAAGCAACGATAGTACCTACAAGGTATGCGACAGCAGAAGAGCGAATGGCAGCATTAAGGCGTGGTGAAACCGTTGCATTACCTTCTGGTAAGGACATAAACGAAAAGAGAAATATAGTTAGGCAGTTAGAACTTGAGGCATATGGAACGACGGGGGAAGTAACAAAACAGGAATTGGGCAAATTAGAATCAAGAGCAGATGAGATACTGAAAGCAAGAAGAGAATATGAAGCATCTAAGCAATCAAAAATATCACCACAACAGCAGCAAAAGGATCAAGAAGAAAATATAGCAAATAAAAGGACAGTTTCATATCTGCCAAAAACAGCAGAACAATTAAGACCAGGGATGGAAGATGTACTGGCAGAAAGGCTAAACTTGCCAATTGCTGGTGCGTTTGGACCCCAGAAAGAAGCATTAAGAAATATTGCGATAGGTGATGCGTTAAGGATATCAGAGGAAAATAGAAAAAGATCATTGAAGGAAATCTCAGAAAATACTGATGCGATATATGCCTCGCAGAAGGGGATAGCAACAGAAGACCAATATAAAAAAGCAGAAGAAATATCAAGCAACATATCAGAAAGGAATAGGATAGCAAGGCTAACTTCTTTCATTTTTAATACTAGGGAAGACATATATAAAAATGCAGAGAATGATATGGAACAATCAGAAGCAAGATTGAAGAGTTTAAGATCAGTAGTGCCATTGACAAAAGATACAGTCAGCAGAAGAATACGAACTGAGATTATCGCTGAACAGGCAAATATTGAAAATAAGAAGAATGTAATGTTAGCAATGTCAGGTATGCCATTAGAAACATCAAAAACAGATTTTTCTAAGACGGAAGAGCAGGCAAATATAATACTAAAAAATGAGAATTTTGGGTATGGGTTCAGAAGCCTACCTGGAAGAGCTGCACAAGCATATGCTTACGGAGCAGCAAACATAGGTAAAGCAGCAGAAAGGATCTTCTCATTAGACCAGACACAAATGGATAGAGATATTACAAGATTAGAAAGGAAAAAACAAAGATTGATAACTGGTGAGTTATCAATGCCAGACAGCACTGTTGATATATATGGTACATCTGGGGAAACACTAAAATATCAGATTGATGTTTTGCAACAGACAGAAGCAGAATTACAAAAGTTAAAGAAACAAAAAGGTAGAAGGGACTGGTTTGTAGAATATGCAGAGACACCAACAAAAGGTGGAAAAGCTTTAGCATTTGGAACATTTATTGGTGCTTCAATACCACTACTGGGAATTACTGGAAGTGCAATAGCATCAAAAAATGTTGCAGCAGGAATAGCATATACTGGAACAGTTAAGGGTGCAGAAGCAGCAGCAGCAACAGCATTTGCAGTATCAAAAGCAACTGAATATGGATCAACAAAGACAGAAGAAGAACGCGCTAAATTTGGTGGTGAGACGGCAGCAGAACTAACCTTATTTACTTTGGGTGCAGCACCAGCATCTTTAATAGCATCTGGTGGAAGAATGGGGGAAGATACACCAAAAATAAAGTTTAGCAAGATAGATATCGGAAAAATAAATACAAAAGATACAATAAGCACGTTTACATTTGAGGGGTATACTGGTGCACAACCATTAGTAAGTATAACAAAGGAAACACCAGTAGTGACAAAGATTGCTGGTGGCGAGAGGTTTGTAACAACTAAAGAATTAGAAGGGCTACCATTTAATATTAAGCAAGAAAAAAAGATACAAACTG
>Ga0210043_1002871_pt1 | contig 10752 bp, 9 predicted proteins | sample CryGeymet201501t_FD_183990 | JGI IMG/M metagenome (GOLD analysis project Ga0210043, IMG submission 183990) | Groundwater microbial communities from Crystal Geyser aquifers in Utah, USA - Crystal Geyser metaG 2015-01t (SPAdes) (version 2) | ecosystem: Environmental > Aquatic > Deep subsurface >... | reverse complement strand
TATAAAAATTGATAGGGAGAGCAATGTACTTCTAAAGGCATCGCCGGCGCTAGATGATAAGAACAGCCTGTGGAATGTAATTGCAACATACAGAATTTATGCGGAAAAAACTTAGCATTTAGGAGGGCAAATCCTTGAAAATTAGCGGAAAAAATGGTGAAATTACCGTGGCGGGTTCAACCGTGGCGGGTATGGATACATGGTCGATTGATTACACGGCGAACGCGGAAGAGACAACGGACTTCGCCGATGCTGGCGTTGAGGCGCATATCCCTACAACGACCGGATGGAGCGGAAGTTTCGAGGGTAAGAAAGATGGGGCTCCGGTCGCCATAGGTGCAGAAATTGCCCTGGTATTAAAAGAAAGCCAGACGGCTACGCAGAAATGGGTTGGCCAGGCAATCATTACGGGGATAAGTGCAGGCACATCGGCAAAAGGGCTGGCAACATATAAATATAGTTTTCTCGGCACGGGGGCATTAACCGTTCCAACGGCGTAATGTAAAAAACCATGATAAAGAAATTTACATTAATCGGCTTATTTATCTTAGGTATAGCATCCGGCGCAAACGCTGCCGAAATAGCGCTTGATACCTTTCTTTATGAATCATTCAGTTTTGGCAGCACTACCGTAAAAACGGGGACATCTACCCTCACAACGGATACCACTTTAGACAAGTGGATTTTCTTTGAGGGATATTTTAGCATTGAAAACGGCGCGGCACGGTATCGCACTGATAGCGGCACGCCTACTGCGAGCGAGGGACACATCTTTGGCACGAATACCGCCACCACCATTGCAGGATTATCAGATTGCCGCAACTTTAAGGCGATAAGCCTTGACGGTGGCACTGTAACAATCAGGGCATCATACAAGAGGAAATAAAAACATGGCTAAAATTGCCGGAAAGAATGGGAATGTTTACACGACCAGCCTGTTGGTGGAAGATGGCGAGGATACATGGGCGGAGCAGGTGGTCGGCGGCGTCGCTCTCTCTACCACTACGGGCAAGGTAGGAACATATGCGGCCAGGGCAACAACTACAACAGTAGGGGTAACTACAATATTGATGTCAGAGGTAATCAGCGCGGATTTGTCCACATACGATGCTTTAATATTGTGGATACGGTCGAGTGTGAATACTGCCGCCGGGGATTTGCGCATATTACTGGACGATACGGCAAACTGTGCCAGTCCTCTCGAAAACTTGCAAGTACCTGCCATGGTAGCAAACACATGGACAAGGGTATTATTAAGATTTGCCACGCCCGCAAACCTAACAGCGGTTATTTCTATCGGGTTGAAACAACAAGTGGATCTTGCAGACGGCACGTTTGATGTTGATGATGTTCACGCATTAAAACAAATTGCCGGAACAGACGCATGGTCGATTGACTACACGGCGAACACGGAGGAAACGACTGATTTTGCCGATGCGGGAGTGGAAGCACATATCCCTACGACCACGGGATGGAGTGGGAGTTTCGACGGCAAAAAGGATGGCGCTCCCCTTGATTTTGGATCAGAGGTAAAACTCGCGCTGGGTGAATCAGGCACAAATGGGCAATGCTGGATTGGGAATGCTATTATCACCGGGATATCACCAAGTACATCGGCCAAGGGATTGGTATTGTATAAATATACTTATTTGGGGACAGGAGAATTGCAAACGGCATTGCTGTAATGTATGGAGAGATTGGAGTATTTTATATCGGCAATGAGCAGGTGGGCGGATGCCTAGACTGGCGAATATCCTTTGAGACCGTTGCCGATAGGGGCATAGCAAGGGTAAGTAATTGGCGAATACAGGCCAGCACATATTGGATTGCAAAGAAAAGCGATTATGTGCTGGCCTGTTTTTTTTGGCAAGAGAAAAACAACTTAATATTGGCATATAAAGGCAAATTGTGTATAACATCAGATAGTATAATTTACGGCGGAAGGGTAGATAAATCAATTGAATTGAGGAGGTATGGGAATGGGCGAAATAGATAAAATTGCAGGGATTGGCGATAAAATAAAAATCAAGGGTAAGGAGTATACAATATCCCCTCTTACCATTGCGGATTATGGCGAGATAAGCGTATACACAAAGGCGCAAAGGCTGAAAATATTTCAACTAGCGAGCCCGGATGTTTCGCTTGATGAAAAGATTGCCCTCTTGCAAAGGCCTACAACTACAGCGGAGGTAGATGCGGCGATAACGAGTATTGATGGATTCTTTTTCCAATTATATTTGCAGTTGCGGCATAGAACGCCCGATCTTATTTTTAAAGAAGTTGCGGGCATGGTCGATGAGACTAATTATAAAGAGATCAATGAGGCATTGCATTTGGCAGGCGCAGGACAAAAAAACGCAGCAGGGCAGATGCCGTATCCGGTGACGGATTAACATGGGGAGTGGCATTTGCCCTGATGAGCAAATATTACGGATTCACGGTAAAAGAAATTAACGATATGACGCTATACCAATTTGAGAGCTATATGGAAAATATACACACATACGAAAAGATGGCAAACGGCGAACAGGCCGTCAATGTTGCGGATGATATAAATAGGGACAGCATAGATGTTGTTGCTACCAGATACGGCATAACTATACCGGGAGCGTAAAATATGGCTACAAAACTAGGGTCGGCATATGTAGACATCGCGGCAAACCTTGCGAACTACGAAAAGGGGCTGAAAAAGGGCAAGAAACAGACATCTCAGTTTGTGAAGGATGTTGATCGGACACTTGCCAGCATAGATTTTAAAACACTGGCAAAAGGCGCGGCTGTTTTCACGGCGGGGCTGGCATCCGTTGCGGGGGCAATTTACACGGTACAGCGCGCCTGGGGAGCCTTTGAAAGCGGTGCGCGGCGCATGGATGCCATGGCAGCATTTCGGAATTTATCGACATCCATCGGGGCAAATGCGGTAAAAATTATAAATGATGTCCGTAAGGCATCGAATGAGATGTTATCCCTGCAAGATACTATCGACAGCACTGGCAGGGCTATGATGCTTGGCCTTGATCCCAAAACAATAACAAAACTTATGGAAGTTGCGAGGGCATCTACGAAGATTACAGGGCAAACGATAGAAGCGGCTTTCGGCGATACCACGCTGGGCGTTGCTCGGCAATCGAAAATGATACTTGGCAACCTGGGTTTGCAGCTTGACTACGATAGGCACCTTAAGAGACTGGCCGGAACGCTGGGAAGAACTACGGCCGAACTTAACGACGCCGAAAAACGGCAGGCTTTTTTAAATGCAACTTTCGAAGCTGGCGATGAGATCATCGAAAGAGTCGGGGGGGGATTCGGTTCCCTGGCCGACAAAATTGGGCAGTTTAAGACAACGGTAAAAGATGCCAAGAATGATGTTGTGGATTTCTTTTTTGGATTGGGGATAAAAGAAAGGGGTGTCGCGGCTGCACGCTTTGGACATCTCACGGAGCAATATGGGGAGCAAAAGAAGAAGCTGGATGAATTATTGCCGCGATACCATGCATTGAAAGCAACGATTGATGATATGCTTTCGGGCAAGAGAGAGCCTAGCCTCAAAATACTTAGTGATTTTGAAATGCTTGAATCACAGGCAATTGTCCTGCAAAAAAGCATGAACTCCATATCAAAAATGTTTGGCATTGGCGATACACAGGAGGTCTTTGGCAGATATATCGGCGGCTTACAGGACGCCCAAATAGCACAGGAAGAAGCGGCAAAAGAAGCGACACGGATACAGGCTGAATTGGATAAGGAAAGCGAAAAAAGAAAGCAACAGGAAATCAGAACGGCGGCAGAAATAACACGAACTTATGAATCTATGTACGATGCTTTGGGCTTTGAGGCAAAAGGGTATTACAACTTTCGCAAAGATTTGCTGGAAAAACAGCGCGAGGCAGAGATCACCATTACCGGCGATATGGGCCTTGCATGGGAGGCATATTACGCAAGGATGAAGGAGCTGGATACAGAAAGGCTACGACACAGCGGCAATGCAATGGATGGTGTCAGGCTGTTTTTCGAGGAGGATGCAAGGCAGCAAAATTCATGGGCAAGCGAGACGCAGGCGGGCATGGAAGATTTTAAGCAGAACATGAAAGATACATCCTTTTCCATCGTTAGGCGGACGGCTACTATTAGTGAGGCTTTTGAAAATATGGCAATGTCGATCCTTGATTCAGTCGCAAAAATAGCAACAAATATGGCGGTAAATGCAATATTTAGCGCGATAGGTAACAGTATGGGGGGGTTGAGTACTACCAGTACGGGCAGCGCTGCATCTCCTGCGTCTGTCGGCACAATGGGGGGCACTTCGTGGGGCGGCAATGTGGGTTTTTCCTCGGCACAGAGTATGCAAGGGGCAACGGTGGTAAATAATAACTACAAAATTGAGGCTACCGATGCCGATTCTTTTGTAAAACTATTAAAAAGAAACAGAGGCGCACTTAACGAACTAACCATAGAAGGAAAGCGTAAAAATAGAAATTTTGAAAAAAGTTTAGCTTCTAGGTAAAAATATGACTACATTCGTAAGAACGATGACCGCTAATTATGCAACTTTTCCACAATTTCCGAAAGGGTTGGAGTCCTGGGGGCATTCCGGAAAGGGACAATTTCGGGATATACAAAATGTGGGGCGGGTATGGGATGAAGGATATCCACCGATAAAATATAATAATGAAAACCACAGGGCATTTATTGCGCAAATTAATAAGTTCTGGCGGGAAAGAACTATATTTACAATTGTTCATCCATCTTTAGAAACCCCCTTGGGCACGATAAGCGGAAACCTGTATTTTTACGCGCCAAGTGGCGAGCAAACCGGAAGTACAATCCAAGTTAGCAGCAGCACATCCAGCCAGGTAGCCTTTGCCGGCTCATTAAAAGCAGGGGATATTATAAAAATTGCTGGCAGCAATATTGTTTACGATATTACGGAAACCGCCACAGGCGCCACGTCTCTCAAAATCTCCCCCCCCCTTTATACGGGAAATGGTATAGCGGATGACGCAATGATCACATATACAGGCGTCCCTTTCCGGGCGGTATTGTCAGGGCAAATCAAGATGCCATCTGCCGGGAAAGCGCATGTTTACTCCGGGTTATCCTTATCTTTTAGAGAGGCTCCATAATGTCTTTTAGACCTTCCATAAAAACTGCGGTAGCAGCGGGAAACACTGTTATAGATACGGTAGATTGGCCGGTATCCTATACAGATGCCTTGTTGTCTGGGGAAACTATTGCAATAGAGCATACTGACAATACAACGGTAGAATATACAATTGCCTCAAATTATTCCTCCGATACTAATGGAGAAATATTAAGTATTACAGTGTCTCCGGCATTAACTTATGATGCCATTGCCGGAGACCCTGTACAAACGCCAAATCGCAGAAAACTATCTTCTGCAATGCGCACGGCAATTGCTGCCGAAAATTCCACAATCGCGCATTTTATGGAATTTCAGTTTTCCGGCGGCTCTGTATTATTAAATACTTCCATACATAATATGAAAATGATGAATCCCGATTTAGGAACTCCAGCAGTAAATGGAGGCAGCCAAACAGGTTCGTCACTTGTTACAGATGGCTGGACTCCTTCTGCAAAGGCATTTAGGCATGGAGATACTTTTTTCGTTAGCGGGGTTGAATATACTTGTGATATAGCCAGCACTACGGTTGGTGTCGATAATTGCGAATCCGGGTGGCAGGAGTTTAATCGAACGAAAACAGAGGTTGTTCTTTCTCATGTTAGTTCTCCGGCGGTAAGCGGAAATAGTGTAAAAATGGTGGTATCTACCTCGGTAAAAAAGAATAGGCTAATCGGTTATCGGGATTTAGATACTGCACAAGATATCTCTCCTTATGAATCCGTACAATTCTCTGTCCGTTCAAGTGTTGCCTTGAACTCGGGGGATTTTATGCTTGTCTTTAGCACAAAAAAGGTATGCAAAAATAGTATTGAATATATCCCATTCCCGGACTTAGAAGCCGACACATGGACAACGGTAGATACTGAATTTTATAATCCTGATGTACTTACGAATATTAAAAGTGTAGGTGTAATGGTAATGAGCAATCTTACAGAGAATACAACCATCTTTGTAGATAGGATTCGAGTCTATACAAAATTAGTGGATTCTGATGCAAGCGGAAATGCAACAATACCTGTTACTCCTGCCATTTCTCCTTCACCGGCAAACGATACGCTATTGCTTCGGACATGGACAGGATTTGGCGGGAATTTATATTTTGAGCAAGTGGACGAGACAAGTGATTTAAAGGCAAATGGGACTACAGTAGTTTTGTCAGGCGTAGACCAAAGCATCATACAGATCATACTTGCACAACATTATGTGGGCCGGGAAGCAAAACTTTACAGAGCGCATTTTGACGGCGGGAATATCATATCCGAACCTTTGTTTTTGTTTTGGGGATATATGAATGGCGGCTTTAAGGTTAAGGAAACAAAGGGGGAGGATGTTGAAGACACAGATAAATCCGTTGAAATATCGGCGGATATTCAAGACGAAATATCCGTGCTTGATATTGCAAGAGGTATTCAAACAAATCCTTCTTCTCTACAAAGCATATTTCCCGATGACGGGGGGTTTGATAGCATCGCTGATTTGGCAGAAGCAGCCATTTCCTGGGGCAAGTTTGACAAGCCGTCCGGGGGCGGTATGTGTGTTTTAGCGACTGCTTGTTTAAGGCATAAGGGCTTACCTGATGATTGCGAAGAGCTAAAAATATTGAGGGATTTCAGGGACACCCATTTGGCAAAAACAGCGGAAGGAAAGAAAATCATTGAGGAATATTACAGCATTGTAAATATGCTGGTAAGAGAAATTGAAGAATGCCGGACAGATATGTATGAAAAAATCTATGAGGATATAAGACAAGCCGTGACGTATATAAAGGCAGGCGATTTTACAAAAGCGACACAGAAATATTATGATATTATCAATCCCCTGAAAGAGGAATTCATTTGAAACAACTTAATTTTGAGAAGAAATTGATTGCATGGTACGAGGAGTATAAAGGTAGAAAAATTCAGTGGGGCATTTTTGATTGCGTGCTTTCTACTTTTGAAGGATTGTCTATTGTATATGGCGAAACTCTTGTTCCTCCGTATAAATGGAAATCAAAAAAAGAGGCATGTAGGGTTTATAAAAAACTCTATAGTTTGGCGCAATCCTTTATCGATATAGGTTTTGAGATAACAAAAAGAATTCATACGGGAGATGTAATTGTTTTGAAAACGCCTAAGATGCACACATCTTGTATAGTTATAAATGATAGGATTACCATTTTTGATGGAAAAGAGGGATTTCAGTTGAGAAAAATATCCGAAATAGCTTGTGAATATATAGTCTTAAGGAGAAATACATAATGCCTCCGGCAGGTGTGGGAGTAGGGGTTTGGATAGTAGGGGTAGTAAAAGGAATGGCCATTTCCATGGCTATATCTGCTGCCGTATCTGCTGCGGTTTATTACCTCACAAAAAAGAAATCCCCCTTTGGCAATGAAGACCGAGATATGCTTGCAAATGGCAGTGCAACGGAAACATATCTTCCTGTGATTTATGGCAAATCAGAAATAGGCTTTAATCGAATTTTTATGAATACCGACCCAAAGAACCGGGATTGGCTATATATTGCGGGTGTTTTCTCTCACGGTATTATTGAAGGTATTACAAAAATAAAAGCCGACGGAGAAACAATTGCAACCTACAATAAGGCAAACAAAAGATGGGAAATAGATGATGATTATACCGACCATGTAGGCACAATCCAAATGAACCGAGGTAGCGATAACGCAAAACATTATTCTTTCATTGGTGATAAATTTTCCGACTGGACAGAAGATAGGAGGGCAAGGGGTTGCGCAGGGGCAGCAATAGCATTGAGATTTAATCAGGATTTATTTCCTGCCGGTATTCCCCGATTAACCTTTTTTGTAAAAGGGAATAGGCTTTATGACCCTAGGACACCCGCCGAACCAGACGCATACTCGAATAATCTTGCATTAGTTTGTTTGGATTTGCTGAAAAAACTCAGATACGGGGCAAGAGTAAAAAGCTATAGAATTGACTACGATTCTTTTATTGCAGAAGCAAATCATTGTGATGAAGTGATAGCTGGCGATCCTTATGATTTGCCAACGAAGTGTAAGCCTAGGCTCCGAAAAATGAAATGCGCTTTAGAATATAATGCAGTATATAAATACAAATATACTTATTTTAGTTCGTGGAGCTGGAATGATGGATATGGAGCCGGGTCGGTTGAAGACCAAACAGCGGCAAGTGATTCAAGGAATGTTACTATTACATCAAAAAGAGGAAGAGTATCTGTTATCATTCCTGCGCCTACAGATGCAAATAAAGAATATATAGATAAGATAAAAATATGGAGAACGACCGCAAATACAGATACATATTATTTTGTTAGGGAAATTAGCTATGACCATGAAGATGATGACCAGGAATTAAGTTTCATTGATAATTTAGAGGATTTAGACCTTGCAAAAAATACTACACTTGCGAGTCAAAATCTTTATTGGGATACAGGGCCAGGCCCAGCAACCCCCTCCGGCACATCTCTGAAACCAACGGTTACTTTTACTGCATACTCAAGCGATTTAACAAAGGATAAATATTATCGGTATAAAATTATATATGGGAATGCAAATGGCTGCACACAGGGGGGCGCAAGAAGTAAGGCGGTAAAACCGATACAAGGAAAGAAAATAGTTAGGATATTTGATATACCCGTTTCCGAGGACAACTCAATTAAATGGAGGGCAATCTATAGAACGCCAGCAATGGAAACGGCAACGGATGATGAAACAGATTCTGCCACATATCCTTATAAATATTTGTACACCATAGACGATAACGAGACGGAGGAATATATTGATGTATCCGCAGATTCTCTATTGGGGGATACTGGCGCAGATAGTAGACCAAAAGGAGTTTTGACACCAATCACCTGCCCCGGTTCGGAGCCGCGGACATACGCCATCACAAACGGACAGCAGCCAAGATATACATTTGATGGAATTATAGATACTTCACAGGTAGTAATAAACAACCTTGAGGAAATCGTAGTTTGTGGGATTGCTAAATTATTCCTTGAAGGTGGCAAATGGAGAATCCATATTAAGAAGCCTGCTGTCGCTGAAACTTTTGAGTTGAATGAAGATAATATCATTGGTGATTGGGAATTTTCTTTGCCGGGGACTGAGCAATTATGTAGTTTTGTAAGAGTTGCTTTTACAGACCCAAAAGCAAACGAGCAAACAAATTACGTAACTTTTCCTCCAAAGAAATTCCTCAATGATGCTTTTATCAATCAAAATCGGTTTGAGATAATAAAGGAAGTTGAGTTAAAAGGGGTAAGAGACAAAAGACGTGCGCAAAGAATAGCAATGATTATAAGAAACATGGGCAATCAATCTATCCCGGCAATGGTAAAAGTAAAGGAATCCGCTTTACTTGCAAGGGTAGGAAGTGTGGTAAAAATAACACACGAGACCCCAGGATTTACAGCCAAAAAGTTTTGGGTTGAGGGATATACCATTGCGCCTGATGCTACCATAGTTGGCATGTTTTCCGAATATTATCCAGAGGCATTTGATTTAAAATATCTCAATGCCGACCCTCCTGATGATGCTGATACAAATCTTCCAGCGGCAAATGAACCTCCCGAGGAAGTTAAAAACGTAGTCCTTAAGGATGAAAGTTACATAGATAATTACACTACAAATTGGCGGATAAAAGTAACTTTTGATAATCCCACTTCGCCTTTTTGGGCACACAGTGATGTATACGTAAAGAGGGGTGATGATGCGGATTATACTTACGATCAAAAAATATCCCAAGATAACGCCGGCGTATTTTACATCCAGCCTATAGAGGCTTTTACCACCTACTACATACAGATTTTAAGTGTGTCAACCATCGGCGTATCTATGAGATTGAACGACGAGGATGATGTATCTGATGATTGGGAAGCAACGGTATGGTCACTCGAAGTAACAATTCCAGAACCTACTTGGGATAATTTTAGTATAGAGTTGTTGGGGAAAAGCGGTAATGCAGGCGTTGCCTATGGTAAAGATTTTATGTTTCGGTGGAAGCCTTATAGCGGGAGTGGTACAGGGCAGCAAACCTTGTCTAGCAGGAACAGTTTAGGAATAACGAAAACAACAGGATTTACTTACTATATACAAGTTTGTCATGATTATGCCAGTAGTGTGGTTGTAGGTGGAGTAAATATTTCTACCGCTTTGGCAGCATCCTACTTTACCGCTGAAACAATAGGTTCTTATAGATATGAAGATAATATTGAAAATTCTAAAACTTTGTTTGAGGGAATATTGAAAGAGAGTTCTTCCGGAACAATAAATTGGAATGGTAAAACATACGCAGTAAACACAAAAGTAAAAAATGCCCAAACTTATTATGACCAGTATTGGGGTAAAGGCTGGTCTAGTATTAGGGTAAAAATAAGTGTTATTGATGAGTATAATCAGATGTCAACTATATCCGAGGAAACTACTTTTACTAATCCTAGACCTCTGATGTTGGGTAGTGATGGAGCATTAATTCCCTTATCAATTCTTAACACAAAATCAGGTGCAGAAGTTAGCTTTCAACATCCTGACAAAGAATATGACATAACCCACTTTTACTTAAAATATTTTAGAATTGGTGGATGGCTGGCAAATGAAGCGTATCTTGCAAATGATGTTATCCTGC
>Ga0210043_1002868_pt1 | contig 10760 bp, 12 predicted proteins | sample CryGeymet201501t_FD_183990 | JGI IMG/M metagenome (GOLD analysis project Ga0210043, IMG submission 183990) | Groundwater microbial communities from Crystal Geyser aquifers in Utah, USA - Crystal Geyser metaG 2015-01t (SPAdes) (version 2) | ecosystem: Environmental > Aquatic > Deep subsurface >... | reverse complement strand
CCGCCAAACCTCGCCACGTCCACGCCAACAACCACGTCGCCGTCGATGCGCTCAGGCAGCGGACGCGCAGCAGCCACAACCGCCTCGGTGCGCGAGATGAAACTTTCGCCGTCCGAGTCAGGGAACATTCCGCGGACACGGACCTTGAAGAAGTCAGAGTCTTCGCCGTAATCTTCTTCCCACTCTTTAACCTGTGTGAGGTTGATCCCTTCAACGGTGCGGGAGTCGAGGGATTTGAAGTTCCACCGTCGCCCAAACTTTCCATCCGGCGCTGTCTCGCGGAAGCGCCCGCTATTCTTCGTCGGGTTACCGAGTTGTATCCAGAGGATTTCTGTATCCTCGTCCGTCATAGCGCCTTCGGCAACTTCGTGGATTACGTCCGGGATCGCGGACGCCTCATCGAAAAGGAGAAAGATGCGGCGGAAACGGTTGTGCAATCCGGCAAAGGCTTCCGTGTTATGCTCCGACCACGGCACAATGTCGATGCGCCATGTGTCCTCGTGCTCAGGATCGGCGCTGCGCATGGACGTAGCGCGCAACGTGGAAAGTTGCTTTGCGATGGAGAGGCGGTGCCATTTCGCGGCCTCAACCCACGTCTTCGTCTTTAACTGGTTTTCGGTGTTAGCCGTAATCACGCCTCGCGTATCGACGCAAGTGTTGAAGGCCCAATCGCCTAGAATAGCACCAAGGCCCGACTTTCCTACGCCGTGACCCGTCGCTCGCGCAATGCGGACGGGGCGAAAAGGGTCTGCGCGCAACGACTCTCCGATAAAGCCGAGGGTGTCTTCCTGCCACGCGCGCAACTTACTCGTCGCGAGTTCTCCCGGCTCCCCCCACGGATAAGCCCATTTGGCATAGCCAAGCGGATCGTGACGGAACTCCGCCAGCTTGTCGATGAGTATGCCGAGGTCGTCGGTCACCAGACAGCCGTGATGTCAGCGGCGGTCGTGCCGGTCTGGTTAATCTGTTTAAAGGAGATCGGGATGATACCGGCGGGCAGCGCCTTCGTCGCGGCGGCTGCGGTCATATCCGCCGCAATTCCCGTGATGATGCCGCCAGTGTTGACGATGACGGCACGACACGGCGGCGAAAACGTTACGTTACCGCCCGAAAGATCGACCGCTTGAAAGCGGACGGCTGGATCACTCTTCGTTGACATACTTCGCTTTTCCTTCGATGACGCGGGATTGCGCTGCGTCGAGCCGCGCCCCAATGTTAAAGGTTACGGTCGGCGCTGCGCTTTTTCCTGCCGGAGCATGGCCGGTGCGATCCGCCCCCAACTTAGTCAACTCTATCAAGTCGCTAAGGTCAAACTTTTCCGCTTCTACCTCAAGCCGCAGGATGATTTCATCCGTGGAAAGGTTGGTAAGTTCGCCAAGTTTTTCGTGCACTGATAGGTAGTTGTCCTCGACCTGCCGCCGGTAGAAGTCAATCAGGTGCCGGAAGGTGGGGTCTGATTTGAGCACGCTAACGCGGGCGGGAAGAAGCCCAACGGCAAGACCGGCATCTTGCTCACTAACTCCCTCGGCCAGCATACGCGCAAGGCGGCGGTGGCGCTCACTCAGGCGCACAAGCGGTGCAGGCGTGGACTCGCTTTCCGCTGCTGGGGCGGAAAGGTCCACATCGGTTAGGGGCCGATCTATGTGCGCGTAGGTCATCATGGGTATATCTTAGTCTCTTTCCCGGTATAAGTAAATAAGGCGGCGGGTATCAGCGGCATTTTGCGCCTGTCGATCTCGGCGAACCGCGTCGCGGATTTCCCGCTCAGTCATCGCACCGCCCCGCTCACACCGCCACCAGCGTCGCCAGCGCCATCTGCATACCAGCGCTTCCCGTCCAACTGACGCCGATGGATGTGGCCGCGCCGCCGACATCTTCGGCCATCGTCCAGTGCCGCGTCGTGGCGTTGGCGACAGAGTTGACGCCGGTGGAATGGTTCAGGGCCACCGTTCCCGCGCCGGTCTCCGTCAGCAGCCGCTCGGTCGAACCATCCGATTGAACCGCCGCAACCGCGAAGGTGATCGAGCGCCCGGCGGGCGGCGTGAACTCTACGCTTCCTTCTGTAACGCTGGTGCTCGCGTCGAAAACACCGGTTCCGCCCGCGACAACCGCCATTGACAGGTGATGCACGGAGACGGTGGAGGGGTAGGTGTTCACATAGCCGCCCGCGCCATCCGGCAGCCGCACGATGATCTTCCCCGCCCCTTGCGTCGGCGCGTTCCGGTGCGCCACCGTTGGCCGGAACCGCCGACTAACGCCCGCCCATAGGTTGATTGTCAGCGGCTCTTCGACGCCGGTCGCGTCCGGGAGCCATGCGATTTCAGGCGGGATGTTGGCGGCGTTGCTGGTGTTTGTGGTCGAAATCGCCGCTGTCACGACTATGCTCGCCCCGGTCGCTGTCGCGTCCACCCTGACGCCGGTCGCGCCGGTCGTCTGCGCAACCCCGGTCGGCAGGGGTTGCGGGCCGAACTCGCTCGCCAGAAGGGAGACGCCGGTCGCCGGGGCGGAGTTGCGGGCACTGGATTTTTCCCCAGCCAGGCCGGTGCGGCTGATGCCTGTGCGCGCGATGGACATTCCCGGCTCCGATGCTCAGCCCGATGGTGGTGCATCATCACCGAAAAACACCTCGCGCACAAGGCGGGGCTCAACACCGATCGTCGCCCGGAGGATGCGATAGGCTGCATTCTCCGGGCTGACCCCTGCTTCAGCGGCGAGCGCGGCGAGCACAGTCGCATCCTCCGTCGACAACCTGACCCGCAGAGATGTCCATCCGGACCGCACCGCGTAGTCGGGTTTGCGCAGCCCGAGCGTGAGCGCGAGCTGCTGCAGGCGGGCCTTGTCCTTGAGTGTCGTCACCAAGGCAGCTTGTTTCTGTCTAGTGCGTGCTCGTAGGTCTCAAGCAGCGCATCTTCTTCCTCGATGACTGGCCGCTTGCGCTTCCGCCGCTGGATGATCCTGGCGACGATCTTTGGCGTCAGGCCGAACGCCTTGACCTCCACCATGACTTCTTTGCGGCGCGCGGATAGCGTCGCCTTCTCGGCTTCGATCTCCAGCAGTTCCTGTATGATGCCGGGCAACGATGCCCCGATCGTGTTGTCTCCGATGTCGCTCATGCTTTTCGATACCTCGTCAGAATGTCGGCGCTCGATGTGATTGGCAGCCCCGGCGCCCATGCGGGAGTCTGCGTCATGCAGGCGACCATTGTGTCGGACGCCTCCTTCGCCAAATCGGCGCGAACCTCGGCCACCTCTTCGTCATGGACGTGAAAAGTGATCGGGATACCGGCTCGCGCCGTGCGAAGCATTCCGTCGCGGAGCAGATCCCGGCACGATCCCTGCACCAGATCGGCGACCAGCTTGGCGCCGCGCGTCTTCGTGCGCGCGAATACGCCGGGCTGCCCCTTCGCGAAGATGTTCATCTCGTAAGTGATCGTCGCCTTGGTGTGGCCGCCCCACGGAGGCATGCACATCTCGATCCGCGCCTTGCGATAGACCAGGTAGCGATCGCCGCAGGGCATGCGCCGCACGAGATTGCCGGTCCTGCTGTCGAAACGGTAGGCGCCCAGCTTGCCGCGCGACACCGTGCGGTCGGGAAACTGGATGGCCTCGATCGCGGCGTCTTCTTCGGCCGACCAGAGCAGAACGATCATCGGGTTGGCCTGCCTCCAGCCGCTTACGATGGCTTGCGCCTCTCGCTCGTCCAGCTTCATGCCATAGTTGAGGGCAAATAGTGCGAGTGCAAATTTTCCGCTGCCGTAGCCGCAAGAGAGAACACCCACCTTACCTTGTTGTCTGCCAGCGTGCATCTTCTTGCCGGTTACAGTGTATATATCACAGTCGTCTATCCAGCTCTTCAATTCCACTGCGCGATCCGGGCTGACGCCTTGCGCGATCTCGACACTAGCGGCGGCCTTTCGCCGGTCATACTCTCGGAAGTTGTCCACCACGTCAATCTGGTCGGCGGCCCATGCGAGGAAGCGGGCCTCGATCTGCGCCAGGTCGGGGGCGACATACAGGCGCCCCTCTGCGGGCAGTTTCATGCCCCGGACGCTGCACTTGAGCCCCTGCATGACAGACATGCGCGCGTCCTGCCCGCGGTAGTCCTTCACTGTCGGCAGCAGCGACGAGAAGTATTCAACGTCGCCTGTCGCAAGCGCATCGAACCAGACATCCTCGCTCACTTCATCGGGCGGGTTGTCGCGAGGATCGTTATGCGGCTGGATACCTCGTCCCGCCCAGCGCCCGGTGCGGAACGCACTGTGATAGGCCAGCGCCCAATAGACGCGCCCATCCGCCGACGCCCGGTTGACCATCGCCCTGAACTTTGACGCGCTCGCCTTGTTCGCCTCGGAGCGCAGCTCCAGCACGGAGCGCACGCTGTCGGGCATGGTCTGCCCCTCCATCTCCAGTGCGCCGTCGATTACGTCCACATCACCGCTTTCGGCCTGATCGTCGGTCAGCGCCTCGCGCACATCGCGCGCCCGCAGCCCTTCCAGCTCGACGCCCTGTAGTCTGCACCACGCGAGAATCTTGTCGCGCTGATTGAGCGTGCCGATCATGCCGCCGGTCATGCGCTTGACCTGTCGGTTCAGTCGGGCGAGTTCCTGTTTGGCGATCGCCTCGGCGCCGCGCGCCGCCTCCACGTCGATGCGCACGCCGCGCATGTTGATCTCGCGGTCCAGCCGGATTGTCGCAGCTTCGGCTGGCGATGGGTCAGGCGTCGCGCGGAGCAGCGCAGCTTCCGCCACACAGTCCTCTATCGCGTAGATGTAGTTGACCCTGTGGTCAGCGGGGTCGTCGCGCCAGTGGATGCGGCTGGCGTCTTCGTCCTTGTGCGCTTCGCGGGGCTTGCAGAGCCGAAGCATCGCGTGATGCCCGGTCATGTTCTTGCGGTGCTCCAGATCGAGCGCGACGCAAGCGCGCTCCAGCGCGCCGGGCGCCCCGGTCAGCGCGGCGCGAGTCATCGTGCAAATCCAGCGCGCGGGATCAATGGCGGGGATGCCGTAGAGGCGGCAGAGAATCGGCCAGATGCTGATCTCGAAGCTGGCGTTGTGCGCCACAGGCCGGGCGCGGCCGTCGATGATCGCCTGAAGCAGCGGCGGAATCTGCCGGTCACGATAGACCGGGAACGGCAAGCCTTCGCTGGCGGCAGGCGGCACCCCATGCAGCGGGTCGTCTGGATCGGGAGATGGCGACGCGGCCCACAGCTCACGCTCGTCGAGCCGGTCGGCGCGGACGAAGCCTACGCAGAGCACCCTCGTCAGCGGGTGCTCTGCGTAAACATGCGCACCGTGCGCCTTTAGATCGACTACGGCGCGCGTCTCTGCGTCTGCGACGACATCGATCATGCGGGCATCACCTTCTGCACCACCACTTCCTCGGAAGGACTCTCGTGTTCGCGCAGCGCAAGCAGCGTTTCTACCGCCACCGGCTTGTATCCAGTGGCCTCGACACAGACGTTGAAACGGTTTCGCGCCGACACGAGCTGCGGGCGATGCGTGTGCCCGTGAATATGCACCGCCCCCTTCAGCCGGTTGTTCCAGCTCTCGATCGGGTAGTGGAACAGCACGCAATGGACGCCAGCCACCTTGAGTGTCCAGACATCTCGCCCCCAGCCGTGAGGGTCGTGATTGCCTTGTATGAACGAGATACGCCCGTTCAATCTCGACAGTATGCCGCTCGCTGATTGCCCGACGTCGTGCTTCCACCAGAAATCCCCCAGGTGCCACACGATGTCGTTTGGCTTTACGGTCTTGTTCCAGTTCTCGATCATGATCGCATTCATTTCGAGCACAGATTCAAAAGGGCGCCCGACGAACTTGATGATATTCTCGTGGTTGAAATGATGGTCTGATGTGACGAAGACCGTCATGTGCGAATCTCCTGCTAAAAGGTCGCCACCCGGCGCGAGCCGGGTGGCGCAGGGCGTCAGAAGCCGAACTGCCCGCCAGTCGGCGCGGGAGCCGCCGCAGGAGCCTGCCCCGGCTGGGGGTAGCCCTGCGCCGGGGTGGAGGCGGCCTCGGCCGGTGCGCCCGCCGCAGGGGGCTGCTGCGGCCCGCCCGGCGCGAAATTGACCGCAGGGTCGTAGCCGGGAGCGTTGTATTCGGGTTCTTCCGGCGTGAAGCCCGGCTCGCCCGAGCCGAGCTGCGGGCCGTCGCCGACATGCTGGATGCCGATCAGACCCGTATTGATGCCCATCTTGCCTTCGGTCGGTCGCCGCCACGCATAGAGATCGAACGCGACGATGGCGAAGCAGCCATCATAAATCATGTTCTCGCGCCCGTTCTTCAGCGTGACGCCAAGCCGGTCGATCATGGCGTGGGGCATCAGTGCAAACTGCGTGGCGCAGCTGAAGTTGATGCCGTTCGGGCGCTCCTTGATGCCGGCGTGCTTTGCCCGCCTGGGCAAAGAGTTCGGCAGGATCGACAGCATGAAGCCTTCTCCCATCTGCTGCTTCAGCGTGGCGATGTTCTGTCCGAACTCCCGCATCGCGAATGTGTCGAGCGCCTGCCGAAAGCCCGCGATCCACTGTGTCTCGGATCCGTCGAGAACGACCGAGACTTCGTATTGAGGAGGCTTGGTGCTGTTCTTCCGCGCCCTCGGCTGGGTCAGATGCGGCCAGCGGATCAGCGCAGGCGGCGTGCGGATCACGCCGTCGTTGCCGAGGTGGAATGGACGGTCCTTGCTCATGTCTCGCTCCTAGAAGTCGTAGCCGTCATCGGCCACAGGGGGGAAGATCGGGGCGGCCGCCGCGATCTGCGCGGCGGCTTCCCGCGCGCGCTTCAGAGTGGGGCGTCCGGGTTTGACCTCGATCGCCACCTCCAGAAGATGTTGCATGTCCTCGCCGACCAGCTTCTCGGCCTGCGCCGGGCTGCGGATCTTGCGCTCATAGGGGTCGTTGATCCCGGCGCTCGTCATCGCCATGACCGCCGTCGCTTCGTCCTTCCAGTCACGGGACTTGCGCCCCGGCGCCATCGCCCAGCCTGGAATGGTCAGATCCCCGGCGGCGACACGGGCTTCGGCGGTGGCGGCTACCGCCTTCAGCCACTGCTCGATCAGCGGCTTGGCATCGAGAATGTCGGCATACGCCTCGGGGGTTAGTGCATCCGCATCGACATTCATGCGGATCCAGATGCCCTCTGGCGTCTTCGTCATGATCCCGGTCATATCAGGTCTCCGTGTAAGGGGGGAAGATCGGGTCCCGCCTGACGTTCGGGCGGGGCTCGGGGCTGGCGGCGAGCAGGTTTGTGCGGGCGCGCGCCGTGCACATACCGATGGCGGGGCAGAACGTGCTCTTGCAGTGTGGCCCCGGCACGAGCGGCGCGTCGGGCGACTGCGATTGCGCGACGCGCGGAAACGCAACCGTAGTCAGCCAGTTGAACAGTTCGCCTCGCTGGAGCACCACTGTCCGGATGCCGCCCTCGCGGTGCCATGCACGAGGCTGGCCGATGGTGGCGTGAATCGTCTGCACGGCACCCATGCCGTGGCGCTTTTCGATCTCGCGCAGCTTGGCCCAGGCATAAGCGCCCATCTGCGCGTTGAGCCAGACCAGATCCCCGGCGGCGTTACGATCGGCAATCTCCACGACCTTGCCTTCACCGTGCTTGTAGTCGCTGATCTTCAGCACCGGCGGCGCCCACACCCACGAGTCAATGGTGCCGCCGTCCGGCATGTCGAGGTCTGGCACGTCGATCCGTTCCTCGACCCCCCACTCCAGCGCGCCGACACGCTCGCGGCGGACGTGCTGGACGAATTTCGTGACCGCGCCTGCCATATTGTTGTCGACCGGGTAGGTGCGGATGATGTCGCCGAAGTGCTCGGCGGGGATCGTATCGTCGAGCAGGCACCGCTCCGCCAGCGAATGCGCAGCGGTGCCCAGCTCAGCATATTTGGACGAAACATCTTGCGGCGCCCTCGCCACGAGACGCCGCGAGCCGGGGCAGCAGATGACCCGCTCCAGCGCGGACGGCCTGTTCTTGGCGAGGGCGACCATCGGTCAGAACCCGTGCGCGCTGGCGGTGGGAGCCGACGGTGCGGCGAGCCCATCGAGATGATCCTTGACCATCTGCACCCGGCTCTCGGTGATGAACATGAAGTTCGCCTTCTCGACCGTCGTGCCGTCCGGCGCCTGCACCGGGCCGACCGCGCCCGCGCTGCGAAGCATGGCCGCGATCTGCTCGGGCGTCGTCTTACCGGTCTCGATCAGTTTGGCCGCCTGCTCGCGCAGCGCCTGCGCGGCGCCGGGAGCGACAAGGACGGGCGCGGGCGGTGTCGGCGCGGGAGACGCCGTCGCGATCAGACTGGCGTCGTTGCCTGCCACGATCAGCAGCGTCTCGTCGTCGAACTGCACGACCATCTTGCCGCGGAAGCACGCTTTCACGCGCGCATTGCGCCCATCCGCGACCTGCACGATGGAGTCGCGCTCCACCCGCCCGTTCGCGGCGGTGGTGCTTTCGGTCTCCTTGAGCCCGACCGAGTCGATCATCTGCCTGAGCGCCGATGTCGGGGTCTCCGGCTCGGGCAGCGAAGCATTCATCAGCGGCGACGGAGCCGCTTGCGCCATGGCCGGAGCGGCCGGAGCGGCGGGAGCGGCGGGAGCGGCGGGGGCGTGCTGAACAGTCGTGCTCTGCGTCGGCTGTCCGCCGTAGACATAGCCATCCAGGAAATCCGCGATCGCGGCCGGGGTGGATTTCAGCTCGTCCTGCATGGCCGCGACCATGCCCCCGACGGTGATGTTGTTGTAGAGCAGCCACGACAGCACCTGCTGATCGATGGTCCGCGAATCCGGTCCCTCGAAAGAGACGATCGTCTTGCCAGTCATAGGTCAGTTCTCCGGTCTGGTTTCCACCACGGCGGTCGCCGTGTCGGTCTTGCGCGTCAGGACGCGGTTGAAGCCATCATCCATCGTCCCTTGCATCGAGGGCGTTCTGATCTCGACCGGCTCTGTCTGGCCGATGCGATGAAAGCGCGCCACGAACTGTCTGTTGTCGCCCGGCGTCCACGAGAGTTGCGGCATGATCACGCGACTGGCGCGCACAAGAGTCAGCGCCGTGCTGCATGCCTGTATCTGCCCGAGGAACACCCGAGGTCCGTTCGGCTGGCGAAAATGGTCTACCGCCTCCTGCCGCAGCTTCTGGCTTGTGGCGCCGTCGACGCGCACGACGCCGAATTGCGCGAGCCCTTTCTCCAGCACGTCCCCGACGGTGCGGTTCCAGTAGCCGACCCCGATGGCGTAGTGACTTTCGCTCATTTCATCAACCAGCAGATTGACCACGAGCGGCGCCTTGATCTCTCCCAGCACGCGCTGGGCGGTAGCCATCTGCGTCGGATACTCCGCGACCAGCCGAAGGACCGACGCTTCCTCGCCCGCGTCGAACGCCTGCTGCATCCGCGCAACAAGGTCGTCGTCGAGCCCCGCCTCATGCAGTGCGTCGATGATCTCGCGCCGATGCTTCGGCTGGACCTCAATGGGCATGGGCGACCAGTAGATCGACGGCAGATCCTTGGCGACATCGACTTTGCGTCGGCGCAGCATGACCGGCTGCAAGCGGGCGTGCAGGTCGGGCTCATTCTGCGCCCGCACGATCTTGTCGACCGGGGTCTGCTTGTGCGCGACGAACATCGGAACCACGACGTGGTAGCGTCGCAAAAAGCTGTCGTAGGACAAGGGGCCGTGCCCGTGATCAATGGTATGAGGCAGCCATCGCTTCAAATGGGGCCAGAGATCGATGGGCCACGAGACGATGGGCGTGCCGCTCATCAGCAGGACGCGCGGGATGTTCTTCAGGGCTCCATGCCAGCGATCATAAGCTGCGCGCGTCCGCTTCGTCGTCGCGCCGCGCAGTTGCTGCACTTCATCGCAAATCGCCATGTCGGCCGCCCAGGCGATGACCCACTCGCGCACGGTATCGTTGCGCAGCAAATCGTAGGTGACAACGGTGATGTCAGCGTCCGGGCGCAGCCGCCGCACATCGGCGCCGCCCCGAATGATCTGAAAGCGCGCCGTGGTCCACTCGGGAATTTCCTCGGCCCATGCGATCTTGGCGATCGACGGGCAGAGCACGAGCAGGCGACTGGCGCTCATGGCGTGGGCGGTCAACAGGGCGATGCGGGATTTGCCGAGCCCTTGTTCGTGGGCGGCGATCGTCGCGCCGTCACGCTCCATCCGCTGCTGGAGCACCAGCGCATCCTCGACCTGGTAGGGGCGCAGCGGTTTGTCGGGGCGGTGGCGTAAAGTCCACATAGAGGATCCTGGTCCATTAGCGTCTAGCGTCTAGCGTCTAGCGATTAGGCGTGCACTATGTCGATAGTCTGTCGAGATTGTCAATCAGAAATCGCAGTCGGCGTCCATCACCGGCTGGTAGAAGTCCTGCTCAGCCCCTGCCGCCGCAAGAATGCTGTCGACCTCTGCCCGGATCGCCGAGGACAAACGTCGCGGCGCATCGCTGACCCGCAGATCCATGAACGTAACCGGCGCCGTGATGCGCATGCTCGCGTTCGCGTAGCGCAGCTTGCCGGGCGCCTGCGCAGCCATGACGCCGCACGTCCGCTTCACCTCCGCCAGCGACAGGAGCGGGTGGCGCTCGATCACGTCGACCGCAGTGAACGTCTCGCCCGGCCTGCGGCGCAGGATTTCGATCGCGACGGCGCCTGCCGCGCTGACTCGACCGAAGCGCATCGCGTCCTCCTGAATCTCGATCTGATGCCAGTCCAGCATTCGCGCCGTCATCAGCAACAGAGCGGACAGGTAGTCGCGGTCGA
>Ga0210043_1002867_pt1 | contig 10769 bp, 10 predicted proteins | sample CryGeymet201501t_FD_183990 | JGI IMG/M metagenome (GOLD analysis project Ga0210043, IMG submission 183990) | Groundwater microbial communities from Crystal Geyser aquifers in Utah, USA - Crystal Geyser metaG 2015-01t (SPAdes) (version 2) | ecosystem: Environmental > Aquatic > Deep subsurface >... | reverse complement strand
CTTCGACTAGCTATTGAGACAGAAGAAAAAAGGAGAGAAGACCGACGTCTTTCCGACGGACAAGACAAAAAACTACAATGAAAAAATTTGCCGAACAACTTAATAAACAATCAGAAAAGCTTAGACTAAGCTCTTACGAACGCGATGAATTACGCGGACGCCTTTTGTCATACATGGAATATCATCCATTACCTAATGGAGCAGAGTCTGTTGCTAGTCAAAACAAGAGGCGATCTTCAATATCTATTAATGGTTGGTTAGTGGGGCGTTTTGCTGGGGTGGCTGCGGTTTTGGTATTTGTGGTAGTTCCTGTATTGGCTGAAGATGCTTTGCCAGGTGACACTCTCTATCCAATTAAGGTACGTTTTAATGAAGAGTTGCGAGGAGCAATGGTGTCTTCTCCTTATCAAAAAGTGGAGTGGGAAACTGAACGCCTAGAACGCCGATTGGCAGAAGCTGATTTATTGGCTGATAGTGGTCGTCTTACCCCTGATGCAGAGGCTGATGTAGCGGAGGCTATTAAACAGCACAGTGACGCCGCTCGTGAAGGCATTGCGTCTATTCGTGCTACTGACAATGACGAAGCAGCTTTGGCTGAGATTTCTCTCACCTCAACCTTGGAGGTTTCAGCGGAAATTTTGACTAAAAAGGGAAGTTCAGACTCGGCTACTTCCTCGGTATTGTTTGGAGCTGTAAACAAGGCGGCTACCACCCAACTTGGTGGAAGTACAGTTTCTTACGAAAAGGTCCTTTCGAGAATTGAGGCAGAAACAACTCGTGCGTATGAATATCTTAATAGCTTGGGAAATGTAGCAACTTCCGAACAGAAATCTGATATCGAAAGACGTCTAAATGATGTAAAGAATAAAGTAGAAAGTGCCAATAAACTGAAGGAACAAGATGAGGCTGGAGCCACTTTAATTCTGACTGAGGCTCTCAGTAGTACGCAGAAACTGATTAGTTTCATGACTAAGCTCGAGGTACGCGAAAACGTAACTATTGAAGAATTGGTACCGGTAGTTCCAACTGATGAAGAAAGGTTTAATGCTCTAAAGCTTAACCTGGTAGATGCCTCAACAACCATTGCTATGGTGGAGGTCGGACTGAAACAACTCAACTCTTCTTCTAATGACTACATTGCTATAGCCGATACTATTTCACAGTACCGTTTGATAGAAATTGAAGCCAACGCACATTTGACAGCAGGTGAGCTCGAAAAAGCAGAAGCGTTGGTCAAAGGAATCTTGGAGATAGTCAAAGCATTAGAGGATACTATGGTGGGTCTCGGAATTAAGTTAGAGGCTGAAGAGACAGAAGAAATAACCCAGTAACACTTTCTCTAGTTCGGGATATTAAATACAAGAAAACCGCTTGAAGGCGGTTTTTTCTTGTTCTTTGCAAAGATAGAAACCATCAAAATGATGGTGTAAATAAAGAACATTGCGTCGTTCATAACAACCGACGCGAGGGTTATCCTAACCCGGACCATGGTGTTGGTTCAAGTTTTTCCGGTGGATAACAACACTTTTGGCAATTAGTCGTTACTTTTGACCAGTATTGCTTGCAGGATTGGTAATATTTTGTCGTTGAAAAGTGCAGCTCGCTCAGTGAGATTTCCTTGCAAGGTTGAGATAAGGTCCCTGCCAGTCTCACTCTTGATAGAGCGGTCGATGTGGGCCATGGTAATAGCATTTAAGATGGTTGTACCTGACTCCTTGGTTGTTATAACACCGATTGATCTACCAAAGTGGTCAATTACTGGTCCGCCGGAAGCGCCAGTGTATCCAAGTGGTGAGGAATCTAGAGAAACTATGTCCGCATAACCACTTCCGAATGTATATAGCTCAGTCACTGTGGTAGTGGCTACAGCCCTTTTACCCACCTTAGCTCCATCTTCCCTAGGATAACCAACCAAGATTACTGTGTCGCCTTGTAGTGCCTTAGAGAGCGAGCTGGTAGAGGGAGGGAGATGAGCAAAGTTTGCATCAACTATTTCTTCATTGTCGCTATCGGTCACAAACAATAGAGCAAAATCATTTTCACCAGTACCACGAGGGGCAGTGTCATTAATAGAATCAGCGTGCTCAAGTAGCCAAGTAGGGGAGATGTATAACAGCTTCACATTATAGGTTGGTGCTCCGACTGTACCAGTGGTGGCAGAACAAGAAGTTTCTCCAAAGTTTTCTACCCCTGCCAAAAGAAGAAATTGTCCAACGTGAGCGTTGGTTAAGATTACTCCACGAGAACTAATAAAGAAGCCAGTTCCCGATACACGGCGCTTGTATGTGTCAGTCTCTTGTACACAAACTATGTTCACGATAGCGTCGCCTAGATTTTCAGGAGGCGTGGTTGATGTCTCTGGCTCTGAACTTTCTTCGGGGTAGTTTTCTACTTCTTCAGTAGCAGGACGGTCACTTTCTGAGACCTCATTTTGTAATAGCGCTCCATCGATAACCTCGTCGAAGGCTATAAAGTCAGTATCGCTTTCTTCGTCCTGATAAGCATCTTTGCTATTGGCTACAGCAGCTGCATTATCAGATTGGATAAAGATTCCGTCATGATTCCATACTAATAAAGCTCCAGTTGTTAAGACAGTGCTGGATAGCAAGATAAATATTGAGTTAATGACCAGAACTTTCATTACCTAAAATGTATGATGTTTTGTATACAAACACAAGTTCCAATAAAGTTTTAACAACTGGAATAACCTCGAGTTTCATGCTAGAATCGCCGACGACGCGGGCATAGTTTAGTGGTAAAACGTCTGCCTTCCAAGCAGAATATCGGAGTTCGATTCCCCGTGCCCGCACAAATCGGCCGGCCCCAGAAACGTAAGTTTCTGGGGCCGTTGCCGTTTGTAGTGGGCACGGGGAATCGAAGAGAGTCGCGTGCGAAGCCCACTCTGAAGCGGAGGCTGAAGAGTGGAAGCGACGACGGGGTCGCGGCTCGTTACTAGAATTGAAGCGAAGCGTATAATTATAGTTACGAGCGGTGACCGATTCCCCGTGCCCATACAAAAACAGCGGCCTCTCAGCCGCTGTTTTTATTTCAAAGGAGTAATTTAATTACTTAACCGCATCCTTCAGTCCCTTTGCTGCGCGGAACTTTGGCACACGCATTGCTGGTACTTCAATAGCTTCACCAGTACGTGGATTACGAGCAGTGCGAGCCTCACGCATCTTAGCTGAGAAAATGCCAAGACCAGCGATAGATACTTCCTGGCCACTCTTAAGAGAGTTAGTGATAGAGTCGATTACACATTCTACTGCTCGCTCAGCGTCAGCCTTAGTAGTGTTTAAGGTTTCGTGTACCTTTGTGATGATGTCTGCTTTGTTCATAGTTAATATTTTATGAGTTGTTAATGGTGACGATTAGATCTTTAGAGATCACGTTTGCCATAATTGTTGGCTTAAACACATTATATAGCAAGGTTTTATACGGGCAATCACTTCTCAAAGTGCACAAAATGTGTCCCAATTTTTCGTTGGCTTTTATAAATATAGTGGTATATTACTTATATGGTCATCTCACACATGCCAAACAACAAGCAAACTAGTTTTTTTTGTTTTGCTTTCTTTACCCGCCATTAGGTCGGTGATTGTTTGGTACATATCAACAATAACCGGCCAGATAGGTCGGTTTTTTGTGAGATGGGCAATCGTTCTTTAACCTAGGGAGAAATCAATATGTCTAAAAATGCCAGTTTCGCGGGTCCTCTAGCCAACGCCGGAGTGCCGGAACTTCGCGGGTCTAAGAGTAAGGACGACGCTAGTCATGGGTCGACACCTGAAGACCCGGCGGTATATGGTGGAAGGGCCAGTGTAATACCAGTTGGGGCAGAGATAGAGTTCACCGAAGGGGGAGGATACAAAGTGGTGGACCAATACAATTAGACAAGTCAAAGGCCGGCTTTCCACCGGCCTTTTTACTATCTGGCGTACGAGATAACTCTCGTTTCGCGTATGACATGTACTTTGATTTCACCAGGATACCGTAATTGTGTTTCAATATTTGTGGCGATAGTGCGTGCTAGTTCGTGAGTGGCCATATCTGTTAACTGGTCTGGATTAACCAATACTCTAATCTCTCGTCCAGCTGAAATGGCAAATGCCTTATCTACTCCCACAATTGCAGTGGCAATAGCTTCTAGGTCAGTCAAGCGCTTGATGTAGTTTTCCATTGAGTCTCGGCGAGCTCCTGGGCGACTACCTGATAGGGAGTCAGCCACCTGTACGATTATAGATTCTGGTGTTTCGTATGGATATTCTTCGTGGTGAGCACGCATCGCTAAGATAACTTTTTCATCCACTCCATATTTCTGCAGGATACGGATACCAATCTCAACGTGAGTACCTTGCACCTCATGACTTACAGTTTTACCAATGTCATGGAGTAGTGCCCCAGCGCGAGCAACCGCCTCGTCAGCCCCTATTTCTTTGGCGATGATACCGGATATATGTGCCATTTCTACTGAGTGCCACAATACATTTTGTCCGTAGCTAGTACGGAAATGGAGACGACCAAGAATAGTGATAAGGTCAGGATGAAGATTTGGAACTCCAGCTTCGTAAGCCGCCTTTTCACCCATCTGGCGAACTGTCTTGGCCACTTGTTTACGAGCTTCTTCCACCATTTCTTCTATCTTTGCCGGCTGAATTCGACCGTCTTTCAACAATAACTCGAGAGCAACTCTCGCTATTTCACGACGAATCGGATCAAAAGATGACAGAACGATATATCCAGGTGTGTCGTCTATGAGTACATCCACTCCGGTCGCTCTTTCAAAGGCTCGAACATTACGTCCTTCTTTACCAATTATCTTACCCTTTAGGTCATCACTTGGTAGCTCGACACTTGCAGTCATTACATTCCCTGGCATGGAGTTACCGACACGATGAATAGCGGCAAGAAGCAGATCACGAGCTCGCTCTTCATACTGCTCTTCGCCAGAGATTTCTAGCTTTCGGATACGACCAACTAGATCGCTTTCGCGCTCCTTTTCTATATTATCCAGCAATCGGGCATAAGCCTCATCACGGGTTAATCCAGCAATCTCTTCGAGTTTTTGGTCAAGTTCACCTTGGCGGCTATCAAGGCGTGACTTGATAGCCTTTACTTCCTCGATTTTTCCGCGAACGTTCTCAATTTGTGAGTCGACGTCGATTTGCCGTTGGTCCAAAAGTTCTTCTTTTTTATTGAGTCGGTTCTCTTTCTGTTCTAACTTTTCCTCCAGGGTCCGGCAGGCAGTTTTCGTTTCCTTCTCGATGGCAGCGGCTTTTTCTTCAGCTTTTTCGATTATTTTCAGGGCTTTCTCTTCCGCGTGGAGTGACTTTTGCTTAATGTCCAACTCCAAAGATGAGCTCTGGAAGATAGCGTGCCAGTATCTGGCTACGTATCCAATTGCGATTCCAGCTAGTAGGGCCGCGCCGACGACTAGTAATGTCGGCATGTTTAATTGGTTATGGTGATAATCCAGCTCTATATCGTTTCTGTCGTACTGTTATCCTACATTAGCAGATTAGGGGATAAATGAAAACCAGCCCGACGCCTTTGGCGTCGGGCTGGTTTTCAAGTAGTGTCTATTTATAAACTTGGTCGATGAACGTCAAGTTTCTAATTCGTTACACTCATAAGAACTTGCTGTCCGGACTCGCGGTGGTTTTGCAACAGGAAGGAGTTGCAAAACCACAACGCTCCGTCTCATCATCGCCACAGGTATACAAAATTATTTGTATACCTGGTCGATGATGCCGTATTTCTTGGCATCCTCAGCCAACATGAAGAAATCACGGTCTACATCCTTTTCAATCTGTGCCATTGGCTTGCCGGTTGCTTTCGCTAGCATTTTATTTAGACGATCACGAGTGGCGATGATGTGGCGCGCAGTGATTTCAATGTCGGAAGCTTGACCTTGTGCACCTCCCAGTGGCTGATGAATCATCACTTCAGCATTAGGTAGAGCAAAGCGCTTTCCTTTAGCTCCTTGAGAGAGAAGGAGAGCTCCACCTGAAGCGGCCATACCAACACAGACAGTCGCTACGTCTGGCTTGATGTGGTTCATTGTATCAATCATCGCCAAGGTTGAAGTGACACTTCCACCTGGGGAGTTGATGTACATATATATGTCTTTCTTGGGGTCTTCAGCCTCAAGGAATAGTAGCTGAGCTACTACCAAGTTAGACATGTGGTCCTCGATATGACCAGTTACGAAGATGATGCGCTCCTTAAGTAGTCTCGAGTAGATGTCGTAGGCGCGCTCTCCGCCAATGGTCTTTTCAATCACCATTGGCACCAATTGGCTCATTATTTCACTGTTATTTTTCATTTCCATATTTCAATTCCAAATTTAAATTATCTTAGAGCCCATCCACAATCTCAACACGAAAAGGCAAGAAACCTCGTTTCGCATCGTCGTGGCTAAAAATATGACTGCAAATTTCGTACCATTCGTCGATGAATCCCGATTCACCTCCTTATGTTACAAAATTTTCGCTCATATTTTTAGCCACTTTGGATTGCGATGAGATCGTGGACGGGCTCTGACTCTGCAATCCTAGCAGAAAGTTTAGCTAGATGCACTTATCTCGACATCCTGCATCCTGCGATAATAAAAACCGCAAGGAGTAATCCATGCGGTTTTTAATTATGTCGATTACTGAGATTCCAAGAATTTCATCACCTCGTCGTTCTGCATCACAGATGCTACGTAGATTTTTACCCTAGTAGCATCAGCATTCTTATAGTGTTCTAGGAGGTGTTTCGCTTCTTCCTCTACCTTGGCTGGGTCTGGTAGTATTTCCTCAGTCTTTGCAATTTCATTTAGAACCAACTGAAGTCGAGCGCGCTTTTCAGCGGTTGGTGCCCATTCTTTCTTTAGGTCCTCACGAGTTTTCTTCATGTGGTTTAGGTAATCATCCATTGAAAGGTTGGCTCGCTTAATATCCTCCTCCATTTGAGAAAACATTTGTCCAATTTCAGAATCAACTAACACCTGAGGTATTTCAAATTGGCTCTCTTCAATTATTTTGTCCGTCACCGCTGCTCGATGCTTTGCTTCCGCTTCGCGTTTCTTTTCAATTTCCAGGTGTTCGCGTAGTTTGGACTTGAAATCATCCACAGTTTCAAACTGGCCAGGTGCCCCCAAGGTCTTAACGACCTCATCGGTGAGCTCTGGAATCTCTAAATCATTAATATCTTCCAGTGGTTTGCCAGAATCATCATGTGCTGGACCTTCGTGGACTGTGCCGTCAGCGTGAGTGTGGGATTCTTTTTCACCAGATTGTGCTTTCTTTTGTAGGCGTTCATAGGCAGCCTTTTGTCTAAGGATGTCATTTACTTGCTTCTCTACGTCTTCGTCAGTTACAAGTACATCTTCCTTCTCCTTGTTTAGAGTTTTGGCGATTTTCTTGTAGTCAGCCAACTTAATCTCTGGCAAAACCGCTACGGTGGCAGTGAAACCAAGTGGGTTTTCTAGAGCAATCTTGGTTATTTCAATCTTTGGGTGACCGACTGCATCTATCTTGTGTGCCTTTAATATTTCAGGATAAGTAGCTGCAAGTGCTGCTTCGGCCATCTCGGTTAGAAGAGCCATCTCGCCGATTTTTTGTACCACAATAGCCTCTGGTACATGACCTTCACGGAAACCATCTACTTTCATGTTCTTACTGAGTGCTTTTATGGTCTTAGCGCGGTGCTTTTCTACCTCTTCGTAAGGGATTTCACCAGTTATTTTGACCTGTGAGCCCTCTACCTTCTCTACGTTAAAGTCTTTTTTGAAGTCCATTTCAATGTAGGTTATCTAAATAAAGCTAAGTTATTTGTCCACGGTGACCTTCTGGGTCCAGTAGTCGTCATCTCTAAAGAATTAAACGGGACAAGCAGGGGCGCATTAAAGCATGTCAGACTGTCTTCTTCAAGGGTTGAGGTCGTCGGCGAGAAACTAAAACACCCGCAACTCATGGTCACAGGTGTTTAAAATAATCTTTCTTCTGGTCGCTACTCGGTACTTGAGGTCGCAGTTGCCTCTGCTTCTATTTCAGCTTCGATTGATGACATTTCACTATCAATCTCATTGAGGTCCATGGTATCCATTTCTGATTCCCATTGCTCGACTTCACGTACTTCATTATTATTTGCTTCTCCCTCAGGTAGTGGTTGTAGTTCTACGGTTTCTTGTGGCCAAACCATTCCAATTAATTCTTCTCCCCAGATTATTACTGCAGCTAAAATAGCGAGTAGTACGACAAGCAGTACTATTAGTAGGGGATTAAATAGATGAGTTTTTGGAACTGGTTTTTGTGGTGCTCCGTTTAGAGATTCCTCTGGTAATTTCATTTCAGATTCTGGAATGAGAGGAGCTTCGTTTGGGGTGTTGTTATTTTGTTCCATAGTTATTAACTGCTTACTGATTAATTGTCATCTGCGGAGTCATCCGCTCTAGTGATATTGGTTTTGATGATTGCGCTTGCTTCACGCATAACCTCATGAGCTTGCTTGATTAGTTCACGCACCTCACTGAATTGTTGACGCACTGCTTCCCAGTCTGCTAATGGGTCGTCTGAGGTTGCTGCGTATTCTGTATTTATGGTAATTCCCTCTAGTGCTGCAGCAGCCAATCTCAATAACTCGGTTGCTTCTGCCACTAATGTGTTTACCTCAGACATATCCACGCCACGTGCCTCCAATTCCTCAGCTTTGACGGCTAGACGAGCATTGATATCGTTACTCTTGGCTATAGCGTTATTTAAGACAGCAGTGATTCTGTTGGCACCAATGGTGACATTTGCTTGTGTGCTCTCTTTGAGGCGTGCTTCTCTTGTTGTGCTGGCGTTTTGTAGAGCGAGACGTTTCTCTTCTAATGTCGCCTTACGATTTGCGACTGCTTCACGCCAAGCTTGCATGCGGTCGGTAGTCGAGGAGGCACTCCTTGAGAAAGCCTGAATAGAATCGCGGTTAGAGCTCGCAGGACGAGCTTCTCTTGTGGTATTGAGGGGTAGTGGTACCGCTTTGTCACCTGGAGTTGAGGTAGCCGGATCTGGGTCTGGCATGGGGGCTGGAGGTAGGTTTGATGGGGGGACTGGTTCAACTTGATTGACACCATTGTCCGGAACTGGATCAATCGATATTGTGTCCTCGGTTTGAGCGCTAGCTGAAGCTGCTACCAACAGAACTACAGCTGTTACTAAGAGTGCCCAAACGGTAGAAGATACGGAAATAGGACTTTGTTGTTTATGCATAAAGCTTAAATAAGATTCAAATGAGAGTTACGAATTAGAACGGCAAGGTTATGAATACCGCTTACCCTTGATTATAAGGCGCGTGACCTCTAATCAGCCAGGCGTTTTATACACAGAAAAGGGCCGGTAGTTATCGACTACCGGCCCTTTCTTGAAATAAGTACTTATTTTGCGTTGGTGTACATTTCGCAACTCTTTTGAAATGCTTCTTTTGCCTCCTTTGCTCCACTCCATTGCCCGATAGAGACTTCTTTGTTCTGGACCTTTTTATAGGTCTCGAAAAAGTGAGTCATCTCCTTTTGGAAGTGGGGATTTAGGTCTCCAATATCCTTTACATGATCAAAGCGTGGGTCATCTACTGGTACAGCCACCACTTTGTCGTCACGCTCTCCACCGTCCACCATTTCCATGATTGCCACTGGTCGTGCTCGAACCAATATTCCTGGCGCTAGTGGGTAGGTAGTGAGTAGTACTACGTCGAGTGCGTCTCCATCATCAAATAAGGTTTGAGGAACGAAGCCATAATCAAAAGGATAGTCTTGTGCCGAGTGCATTACACGATCAAGCGCAATGATACCGGTTTCCTTATCAATCTCGTACTTGTTCTTAGAGAATTTTGGTATTTCAATAATAACGTTCATTTCTTCAGCTGTTCCGGCAGGGATGTCGTGTAGAAGATTCATAGATTGTTAATTAATTATTAGTTAAGTATACAGTTTTCTATTTGGAATCATTAAGATTTTCCTCAGCTTCCTCTGGGGTATCTACTTCATCAGCTTCGTCAATGTCGAGTTTATCACGGTCTTTGGTTGGTTCATCTGTCTCAGTCTCCACGGTTTCTACTTCACCGTTACTTGGAGCCTCCACTTCTGGGGATTCATCCTTGTTAACTATAACTTCTGCTACTTTTACCTCCTCAGCATCAGCCTCGGCTAGTTCCTCACCCTTTTGAGAAACAATGTCGATTTTCCAACCAGTTAATTTGGCAGCCAAACGTACGTTCTGTCCGCCTCGTCCAATAGCCAAAGACTGTTGATCAGAAGCGACCTCTACCGTGGCGTGTCCATGAGTACCTGTTTCAGCATCTGGCTCAGATTCAATCTTGACTGAGATAACGCGAGCAGGAGAAAGTGAATCTTCAATAAACTCAACTGGCTTGTCTGACCATTCGATGATGTCGATTTTTTCTCCACCTAGTTCACTCATTACGGTTGATACACGTACACCACGTTGTCCAACTAGAGAACCGACTGGGTCAAGGTGTTGATCCTTAGAGGCAACCGCAATTTTAGAACGACTTCCAGCTTCGCGAGCGATAGCCTTAACCTCAACAGCGCCAGTCTGGAGTTCGGGTGCTTCGATAGCAAAGAGAGCCGAAAGAAATTCTGGATGTGAGCGAGAGAGTTTAACAAAGACACCACGTGATGTTTCCTCTACTCGTAGTAGGAGCGCGCGGATTCTTTCTCCTGGTTTGAAACGTTCTCCTGGAATCTGTTCCTCGTAAGGCATGATGGCAGTGATGCGACCAAGATC
>Ga0210043_1002866_pt1 | contig 10771 bp, 18 predicted proteins | sample CryGeymet201501t_FD_183990 | JGI IMG/M metagenome (GOLD analysis project Ga0210043, IMG submission 183990) | Groundwater microbial communities from Crystal Geyser aquifers in Utah, USA - Crystal Geyser metaG 2015-01t (SPAdes) (version 2) | ecosystem: Environmental > Aquatic > Deep subsurface >... | reverse complement strand
ACCCGCCAGCAGGGCTGGGGCCGCATCACCCCGGCGCAATTGGTGACGGTGGATCCGCTGGTGTTGCGCGACCTGGCCAACAGCACGCCAAAAACCTGCACTGTGCGCGACTGGCGCATCAAATATCGCGGCGCACAATACGACCTGCGCGGCCTGCCCGGCGTGTTGAATGCCGCCCGCGTTGAGGTGAGCAGCAACCCGTTCGCGCCCGATACCGTGCGCGTGGCCGTGCCCGCAGACGACGGCCAGCCAGCCTGGTTTGTGGCACCGCTCATCCGCGAGGACGGCTGGCGCTTTGATGAGCGCGCAGCGACTATTGGCATCGAATACAAAGCGGTGCCCGACACCGCCGCCGAAAGCGCCCGCCGCGAGATTGAGCGCTTTGTGATGGGCGCCGCGACCGATGCCGATGCCGCCGCTGCCCGCAAGGCCAAGCGCTTGGCATTCGACGGCACCATTGATCCATCGCAGCGCTCCGCCAGCGCCAACCTGCCACCGGTAATCCCTCGGGCCAGTACGCCCAGCAACATCGTTGCGCCGCTGCTGGTGCCGCCAACGCAGATTGTGCCGACGCTGCGCCCGCAGCCGCTGCCCGAGGAACGGATTGCGCCGGTGCACCTGGCACAGATGCTGAAGCGCAAGCTGGCCGCGCGCGGCGCAAGCTGGACGCCAGCCCTATATCAACTGGTGTTGTCGCACTGGCCGCAGGGTGTGACCGAAGACCAGATCGAGGATTGCGTTGTAGTGCTGCTGCGCGGCTCGATGCGCATTGTCGGGGCAGCGCTATGACGCTCGCCCTGAAACGCCTGCTTGCCGAGCGTGGCATGACGCAGCGGCAGATGGCGAGGGCGACCGGTCTGTCGCTCCCCACCGTATGCGATTTGCTAAACCACGAACGGTGGCCGTCTGCCAACACGGCACGGCCACAGATCACCCAGTTTTTGCGTGCGCACGGCATCCCCATTGCTGCGGCGCTGCGCAAAGAAAAGGCCTCGCCAGGTAGCCGCCCGGCGAGGCCAACCCACCCCACTCAGCAAGAACAAGGAGAGTGCCCCATGTTACTACGCAAACAAACTTTGAGCGCAGCCGCGCGCCAACACTTCGGCTTGAGCAGTGATCCGTTTGCTGATTGCCGCGAGCTGCCAGACGTATTCTTGTCGCCGGATATCCGCTACGTGCGGCAGGCGATGATGGATAAATGTCGCCACGGTGGCGCGATGGCGGTGATCGGCGAGAGCGGCGCGGGCAAGAGCACGCTGCGCGAAGAACTGATCGAAAAACTGTCGAAAGACGACAGCGGCGTGATCGTGATCCAGCCTTACGTAGTGGCGATGGAAGAAAACGACACGCGCGGCAAAACGCTGAAAGCGGCGCATATCGCTGAGGCCATCATGGCCACCATCGCGCCGCTGTCGCACATCAAAAGCAGCCACGAAGCGCGGTTCCGTCAATTGCACGAGGCGCTGCGTGACAGCTCACGCACGGGCGCCCGCCATGTGCTGATTATCGAGGAGGCGCACGCGCTGCCGGTGCCAACGCTCAAGCACTTGAAACGATTTCTGGAACTGAAAGATGGGCTGCGGCCGCTGCTGGCGGTGATTCTGCTGGGGCAGTCCGAGCTGTTGCTCAAACTCAGTGAGCAAGATGCAAACGTGCGCGAGGTCGTGCAGCGCATCGAGATTGTGCACCTGCCGCCACTGGATAACGACCTGGCCGCGTACATCACCCACCGGCTCACGCGTGCGGGTGCCGCCAACGCCGACAAGATTGTGGAGCGCGGTGCCATTGACGCCATCCGCAGCAAACTCGCGCCGCGACGCGATACCGGCAGCCTGTTGCATCCGTTGGCCGTTAACAACGTGCTGGCGCGTGCCATGAACGCCGCCGCCGAACTGGGTGCGCCGACGGTGACTGCCGAGTTTGTCGGCGCGGCAGGTGCGCCATGAAACTGAGCAATGTCCCCCTGACGCCCACGGTGCTGTTTGCGCTGATCAGCCTGAATCTGCTGCTGGTGTTGATGAACCTGGGCAACCTGCTGGTCCATACCGGGTGGAGCGACCACGACTATGGCGGGCTGCAATGCACTGGTTATGGCGAGCAGATCGCCTGCACCTTGCTGCCCGTTGCAGCCGCCGAACTCAGTGCCGACGCAACGCCGGCACAGCCGTTGCTGACCCGTGCCGAACAGCGCTATGAGTGCATTGCGTTGGCGGTGTTTACCGAAGCGCGGGGCGAGTCTGTGCTCGGTCAGGCGGCGGTCGCGCAAACCGTAATCAACCGCGAGCAGCGGCGCGGACAAGACGCCTGCGAAGTGGTCACCGATGCGGCGCAATACCAGGGGCTCGAACACCTGACCGCTGATCCATGGTTGTTGAATCAGCGCGCGTGGGATCGCGCTGTGCAGATCGCGACCGCCGTGGCGCTGCATACCTACAACACTGGCGCTTGTGCTGCGGCTACAGACTTCCACGGCCCGATGGCGGGCGGGGGTGCGCCGAAGTGGGCCGCCAGCAAACGCGAGGTGTGCCGCGTCGGCGCGCACCGCTTCTATCGGGAGGGCTGAATATGGACTCGGGACGTAATCGCGACTGGCTGCAGCGGGCGATGACGGTGGCCTTGTACTGGCAGGGCCGGCCGGTGCCAACGCCAAAACTGCTGGCGCGGCAACTCAACTTGCACCTGGGCTCAGCGCGGCGCTACCGGATCGCGCTAGCAAACGCACGCATGGCCGCTGCCCGCCTGCGCTTGGCTGACAAGGATACTGCCAACCCTTACGACGATCTGCCGCCGTGCGTGGGCGAGCGCTATCGCGACACATTGCTCGACCTGCAGCGCGCGGATGAGTAATGGGCCTGTCAGCCGAGGCGTAAATCCAAACCATCAGACTCTCAACATACCCATCGGAGAACATGAACATGTCTAACAGTGCAGTAAAAATATCGAAACAACTGGCCCGGCAGATCGATTCGGTGACGGCGGATTTGACCGTGGCGAAACGCGATATCCAGCGGCTAGATCGCATTGACTGCATCGATACGTTGTCGATTGTTGCGCGATCTATCGAGAAACTTATCGCGGACATCCGATCCACGCTGCCGCCCATTATGCGGGCAGAAAAATTGTGAACGCCGCCAGCACTGCAGCGGGCAGCAAATACCGGGCAGCGGGCAGCACGTACCGGTTCAAGGTGCAGCAATGCCGCGTCTGTGGTTGCACCAATCTGCACGCCTGCGCCGGCGGCTGCTGGTGGATCGCCCCCGATCTGTGTAGCCGCTGCGCACCGCCAGCCGCCAACCAGGACCAACCCACCCCATCACCAAAAAGAGGAGTAGCCGCATGAACACGAATTTGAGTCAGACCACCACTGCTGCCGAAGTCATCGACCTGGAGGGCGCCTGCGAGTTCTACCGCCAGCGCCGCGACGGCCTGCGCGAGTTGGCGACGCTGGCGAACGACGCGCTGGAACAGATCAAGCGCCAGCACCTGCCCGCGCTCAGAACCGCACTGGCGCAAGTCGCCGAGGCCGAGGCCAGCCTGCGTGACGCCGTGCGTGACGCGCCTGCCGATCTGTGGCGGCGCGCCCGCAGTCGGGTGATCCACGGTGTAAAGGTGGGTTGGCAAAAGGCGCGCGGCAAAGTCACGTTCGACGATGAGCAAAAAGTCATCGACCGCATCCGCCGCTTGCTGCCAACGGTGCAGGCCGAGCTGCTGATCCGCGTCCGCGAGTCGGTGCACAAGCCAGCCGTGTACGACCTGACCGCTGGTGACTTGCGACGGCTGGGAATCACCGTCGAAGACGATTGCGACCAAGTGGTCGTCAAGGATCTGGAAAGCGAACTCGACCGCGCGCTCGAAGCGCTCCTAGTCGATATCGCCGAGCTGGACGCCTGATGCACGCCGCGCGGCTCGGCCACAGCGACCGGCTCCAGCGCGTGCGCGCACTGCTGGCCGATGGGCTACCGCACAGCACCATGGGAATCATCGCGCAGGCCAACGTCTGCGCCGTAAATTCAATTGTCGCCGAGTTGCGCTACAACGGCGTGCCGGTGACCTGCCAACGAATAGGTGATGTATGGTTTTACTCAATCGATCCGACCGCGCTGATCTGCTGCAACGAGTCAGCGCCGGCATGACTACCACCGACGATGCCGCACTGCTCGGTCGGCTGCTGCCACCGGCCAGCCAGCCAATGAACCGGGTCGAGGCCTGTGCCCTGGCCATGCTGCGCCGTCGGCCCAACCTGTTGCACTGCCTGGTGTTTGGTAAGCCGGGCGACCTGCTCATACTGCCGCGCCTGCAGCGCTCACGGCGGGCCGCATGATCGCCGACGACCGCTATCGGCTGATTGCGGAGCTGACCATCCCCGCAACGGTGGGTCTATATCCGCATGTGATCGAGCAGCACTTCCGCGATTACCTGGACTACGCCTGCCGTCGGCTCGCGCCTGGGGTTGAGCGGATACCCGACAGCCTGTTCTCGCTCGCGCCGTCCAGTTTCCCCGCCGATGCCGCCAAACCGCCCCAGCAGCCCGTTACGGCACTGGGGCAGCCACCGTTGCACCAGTCCGCCCCGTTAGCCACTTCGGAACACGGTTTCCTTGGCTCTGTGGGCACGTCTGAGCCTGAGGACCTGCTGTGATTGACCGTGCAGGAAAAAAACTGGCTGATCTGCGCAAAGCGCAGCTCGCAGCGATCCACATTTGCCGCGCGCAGCTCGGGTTGGACGACGATACCTATCGCGCTGTGGTCGAGCGTGTGTCTGGGGCGATGGGCGTGGCCCATCGTAGCGCTGCTGATTTGGACGATGCGCAACGCCGGGCACTGCTCGACGCCCTGCGCCGACAGGGCGCTGCGCCGCCGCGAAGTAAATCGAAATCGTATCCCGGCAAGCCCCACAACTTTGCCGGCCAGCCGCTGATGATTACCAAGATCGAGGCGCAGCTCACCGACATGGGGCTGTCGTGGGCCTACGCCGATGCGATCTGCAAGCGCCAAAATCGTATTGATCGCGTGGCCTGGTGCCGCACCAACGCGCAGCTGCTGGGCATTATTGCAGCGCTGGATGTGGAGCAAGGCAAGCGCCGCGACGGTGCGCGGATCGACGCGATGTTGGCCGAGATCGGGTTATCCGAGGCGCAGTTGCGCGGCAGTATCACGTTGCCCAATAACTGGCGCCGCCAGCGCCGCTGTCTGCTCGCAGTCAGTGATTGGCTGTGCGCAGCGCGCGCTAGCCGCGCCGCCACCGAGGGCAACGCATGAGCATCAGTATCGTCTGCAGCAGTTGCGGCGTCCGCCAACCGATCAGCGCGGCGCTGCTCGAAGACGACGCCAAGCGCCTGGGTGCCGTGCTGGCCGATATGGATCCACCACTCGCCCGCGCCGCACTCGCGTACCTGCGACTATTCAAACCACCAAAATCTGAATTGCGCATTGCGAGGGCCGCAAAGATTTTGCGCGCGCTGCAAGATTTGGTTGCGCCCGGTTCGGTATGCCGCGATGAGCGATCCGCGCTGCGGCGCCCAGCAACACCCGCACTGTGGGCAGCAGGCATCGAGCAGATGCTCGCCCGTCCGCCCAGCGGCTTGCCGATCGATAGCCACAACTATCTGCGCGCCATTGTTTACGGGCTGGCTGATGAGAGTGCGGCCGCTGCCGAGACAAAACAACACGATGCCGCCCGCGCCCGTGCTGGCCAGCGTGTTGATAGTCGGACCAGGTCCACGCCGATCAGCGCTGTCGTCAAAACGTTTGTGCACGACGAAGACAAACTGCAAAACCAGCTCAACTATTTGCAGCAGCAATTGATCTATGGAGCCATCGATCAAGCACAGTACGACGCGCTGGTTGGTGATGCGCGCGCCAAGGCCGTTGAAGTCGCGGCGAAACAGGGCTTAGCCTCGCTGGTCGGTGATACGCGCGCACCGGAGGCGGAGCGATGAGCATGTCGGATCGCCGTGCCGAATTATTCGCGGACCTGATATCGCACGCCACGGCGGAGCTGAAAACGCTCGGCGTGACTGCTGATGTTGCCGAGCACTGTGCCTGTGCGCTGGCCGATCATCTGGCTGCGCACTGGGGCGGGCAGGTGATCAGCTTTCCCAACGAATACGCAGTGCGGTTGTCGCACCGTGAGCGCGAGATCATTGCCGCGCGTGATGCAGGCGACGCACCCCATGTACTGGCTCGCCGCTACGGCATCAGCGAGAGCGGTATCCGCAAGTTGCTACGTCGCGTCGCTGCGCGAGCGCCGATTGATGTGCAGCTCAGTATGTTTGATGAGCCACCGGCAACGGAGTAGCGTGCGCAGGCAGATCGGCTGCCAATGCAATATCCGCCCGCAGCTTTAGCCCGCGTCCACAATACAGCCCGATCTGCTCGCGCGATGATCCGCATCACATTGTGCTGATGCGAGAAAATCATGCCTGAGCGTAACCCAGCTGCAGCTCTCAACCGGATCGAGATTTTTCGAGCCGGTCGCCACACGGATGTGAACGGTCAGCAGATTGAGTTCAGCCCCGCTGATGTCGCCGCGATTGCGGCGAGTTACGACGCCAGCGCTGGCGAAGCCCCGCTGGTAGTTGGTCACCCGCAGATCAACGGCCCCGCCTATGGCTGGGTGAAAGAGTTGACCGCCGAGAGCGGCGTGCTCTACGCCGCGCCGCACCAGGTGGACGCCGCATTCGCGCAACTGGTGCAAGACGGTCGTTTCAAGAAACGGTCTGCCAGTTTCTTTTTGCCAAACTCGCCGGGCAACCCGAAACCCGGCAGCACCTATCTTCGTCACGTAGGTTTTCTCGGCGCGGCCGCTCCCGCTGTTGCGGGTCTGCGCGACATCCAGTTCTCGGCCACAGCCGACGGCGTTGTTGAGTTTGCGTCGAGCGAATCAGCGTTCCGCGCGCTTGCAGATGTGTTCCGTGGATTGCGGGACTTCTTTATTGCGAAAGATGGCGTCGAAAGCGCCGACAAAACGTTGCCGCAGTGGAAAATCGATCAGTTTGCTGATGTGGGGATGGGGCCCGATGACGCTGTCGCTGCGAGTTTTGCAGCAGATGCAGGGGCGGCTACCGTCGCACTCGCAGCGGCGCCGCTCACGGCAGATTTTGCTGCGCGCGAAACCGCCGTCGATGAGCGCGAGCGCAAGATCGCCGTGCGCGAAGCAGAAATACAGGCCGATGCGGAAGCGCGCCAATGTGCCGACGTGCTGGCATTTTGCGCAGGGTTGGTCGGCCAAGGCCGCATGCTTCCGCGCGATCAACCAGCGATGGCGCAACTGCTGAAAACGCTGGAAACCGCAGCCACACCGCAGGTGCTCAATTTCACCGCTGCCGACGGCACCGTCGCCGCGCAGCCAGCCGCAGAAACCCTGCGCGCCTACCTCTCTGCGCAGCCCGTGCAAATCGATTTCGCGGAACGCTCGGCGAGTCAGTCCATCGACGCAACGGCAGATTTTGCCGCGCCCCCTGGCACCAGCGTCAACCGCGATCAGCTGACGCTGCATGCGAAGGCGGTGGCGTATAAGCGCGAACACCCAGGCGTTGCCTGGCTTGACGCAGTACGCGCTGTCGCTGACTGATCCACACAACCACCTCTACCTACCGGAGAACCCCAATGAGCCAAAACCGTTCGATTTTGACACTGGCCACCACTGCCACCGATGCCATTACTGCTGGCCGATTTGTAATCGGCGCCGGCACCCACGCCGTTGCCGCCGGTGTCGCGCGCGGCGTAGCTGTAACCGATGGTGCCATCGGCGATCTGGTCCCCACCGACGTGCTGGGCACGGCTGTCGTGACAGCTGGTGCGGCCATCGCGGCCAACGCGTTGCTCGAAGTCGGCGCCGCCGGCAAAGCCGTCACCAAAGCGGCAGGCGTCACCGTCGCTGTGGCGTTGGCCGCAGCCGGTGCCGCCGACGAACCAATTGAAGTACTACTGATCCCCAACGGCTGATCCCAGCCAGCAAACTGACCAAAAACCTAACAACGGAGCATCACCATGTCGCAACAAACGCTCGCCCAAACCCGTGTTGTCGATCCCATCCTCTCCACGCAGGTGCGCGGCTATCGTCAGCCCGGCCTGGTGGGCGAGTTGCTGTTCCCGCGTGCGCCGGTCGGCAGCTACGGCGGCAAAATCATCACCTTCGGCAAAGAATCGTTCCGGCTCTACAACTCCAAACGCGCGCCAGGCTCCGCGACCAAACGCATCACGTTTGGCTATCAGGGTGATCCCTACGCGATTGTGCCGAGTGGCCTGGAAGCGTCGGTGCCACGCGAGCTGATGCGCGATGCGAGTCAAGTGCCCGGCATCGACCTCGGCGGGCGCGCGGTGAATACCGTGCAGCGCTCGCTGTTGCTTGAGCACGAAAGCGCTTCGAGCACGATCGCCCGCAACGCTGCCAACTACGACGCCGCACACAAAATTGCGCTGGTCGGCGCTGCGCGCTGGACTGGCACCGGCGACCCGAGCGCGGACATCGAGGTGGGCAAGCTGGCGATCGCCGACAGCATCGGCATCGAGCCGAACACCGTGGTGATTTCGAGCAGCGCGATGAGCGCGTTGCGATTCAACGCCAAAATCTTGGATCGCATCAAGTACACCCGAAGCGATTCACCGACCCCGGAAATTTTGGCCAACCTGTGGGGCGTCGAAAAGGTAGTGGTTGGGCGCGCTGTGGTTGCCAGTGGCGCCGCCGACACATTCGGCAAGGTGTGGGGCGACGACGTGATCCTCGCCTACGTGTCGCCGACCGGCGGCGACCTGGGTGCGAACGCCGAGGAGCCGAGCTACGGCTACACGTATCTGATCGAGGGCCACCCGCTGGTTGAGCAGCCGTACTATGACAACAACTCCAAGAGCTGGGTCTACGGTGTGAGCTACGACAACACCCCGGTGTTGAGCGGCATGCTGGCCGGTTATCTGATCCAGAACGCGGGCGCACCGGCGGCGTAAGCCACGCAGAAAACCCATCGCAGGGCGGCAACGCCCTGCGCATTACCGGAGCACAGTTATGCGCTACCTCGTTATGACTCCCTGCAAAATCGGCCAGGCCACCTACCGCACGGGTGAGGTGGAGCCTGCTGCCGAATCGGCGGATTTGCGTGCTGCTGTGTCGCTCGGCTACCTCGTGCCGGTTGTACCAGCAGCGCCCAGCAAAACACCAGCAGCGGCGGCATCTGTGCCAGTAGCAACACCCCCAATCGATGAGCCCACTGCGCCGCCGCCGCACGCCACCGCCGCGAAAGCGCGCACCAAGGCCAAGGCCAAGGCCAAACGCTGATGTACACCACGGCGCTGCAATTGCTGGCGGTGTTGGGTGCCACCGAGCTGGCGCAGGTTGCCACGCCGGAGCAATACCCAGTAGTGACGCCAGAGTTGTTGACGCTGGTGATTAACGCTGGCGATACCTCCGCCGAACTCCCCGCCGACGTAGCCGTGGCCGTTGAGGCCGTAGCCCGTATTACCCGCGCGATTGCCGATGCCGACGAAATGATTGATGGCTATCTGGCCGGGCGCTATCCGCTGCCGCTGGCGATTGTGCCGGGTATTTTGCAGACCTACGCCAGCGACATCGTGCGCTATCGTCTGCACAAAGATTTTCCCGAGCAAGGGCAGCACCCAGTACAAGTGCGCTATCGCGATGCACTGCGGTTTTTGACTCTGCTCGCAGACGGCAAAGTGACGCTGGGCGCACAAGACCCGGCGCCGCCGACCAGCGGCAACCGCGTGCAGTACAGCGCACCGGCACGGGTGTTTGACGCCCCATCGCTGGCGGATTACTGATGCAAGGGCCCATCGACATGCAACCGGTTATCGACGCGCTGCGCACAGCAGTGCCCGCGTTGCGACAGATCGGCGGTGCAGCGGATTTTGCGGCCGCATCAAAAGCGACGGCACCGGTGACCCCGGCGCTATTTGTGCTGCTGGCGACTGAATCGGCCAAGCCGCAGAGCGGTGGATCGGCCACGGCCGTGCAGGCGATCACCGCCCGCATTGCGGTACTGATTGCCGCGCGCAACTACCGCGCAAGCGGGCGCGGCACGCAATCTGCCGTACAACTGCACGACCTGATTGCGAGCGTGCGCCTGGCGCTGCTGGGCAAAGTGCCCCCCGGGTTCGCGCCTGGCCAAGCCAGCGCGATTGAGCTGGTGTCCGGAGCACTGATCAACTACGCCGACGCCACCACCTGGTGGCAAGAGATTTTCCAAACCACTTACTGGAGCCGCGCATGAAACCGAAATCCAACTACCAGCCGCCGGACGATCTGCCAACTGTCGGCGGCAGTTACACCCGTGCGAAGCCGGGTGCCAAGCCAGTGCTGGTTCGCCCGCCTACTGCCGCTGCGCCCGTTGTTGCCGTTGCCGTTGATCTGGGCTTCGGCGACTCGCGGCACGTTGTTGCCACTCCCGTCAACGCCACCAAACCCACCCGCAAATAATCAGGAGATACCCGCATGGCACTCGATATTCAACAATCCAATCTCCGCGCGCTGCTGATCGCGATGCAAGCCGTGGCTGGTACGCCGACGGTGCTGGTCCCCGCCACCGATGGCATGCTTGTACTTGAGGGCGACTACGCGTTTTCGACGGACGAACTCGAACGCAAACTCGACAAGGCCGGCCACGGTGCCGACCCATTCGTCAACATCAAACGCCGCTCGCAATTCAAGGGCAAAATCGAGCTGCGCGGCGCAGCTTCGGTGGGCACCGCCGCACCGATCAGCCGCATTTTGCGCGCTTGCGGATTCGGCGAGACGTTGACCGCTCCGCCGAGCGCGA
>Ga0210043_1002860_pt1 | contig 10787 bp, 23 predicted proteins | sample CryGeymet201501t_FD_183990 | JGI IMG/M metagenome (GOLD analysis project Ga0210043, IMG submission 183990) | Groundwater microbial communities from Crystal Geyser aquifers in Utah, USA - Crystal Geyser metaG 2015-01t (SPAdes) (version 2) | ecosystem: Environmental > Aquatic > Deep subsurface >... | reverse complement strand
TTTAGAGAATTAAAACCACTAAAAATTATGCCGGCATAACAATTGCCGGTATTTTTTTTCTCTTTATAATATTTTATTTTATGTAAAAACTACATAAATTCAATTCCTTTCATTTGGATTTTTTTATGAATGATGCTATCGAAATTGATTCCTTTAAAATTAGAATACCTTTTAAGGATGTTGTAATAATTGATTATTCTGTTTTATCAAATTGGATTTTAATTAACGAAGCAACTGGAATAATTGATGACGCAGAATTTAAAAAAAATTCACTTTCTTTTAATATTGATGGAATAAAAACAAAGTTTGCAATTGAAAGGCAAATGTTAAATAAAATTAGTTCGGATTTATTTTTAATCATTCTTATTAATTCTAAGATACTGAAAGTAAAATATTTTGAGGGTATTACAAAAGATAATATTCGCTTGGTCTATTCTTATTTAATGTCTTTAAATGTTGCAAAATTTAGTTTAAAAACTTTTTTAAATTCTGAAATCACAGACGTTGATTTTAAAAGAGACAGGATTCAAATATATTTTAAAGAATCAATTAAAGAATTATTTGAATTGGTTAAACCGACAAAGCATAAAGAGAATGGTGCAAGAGTCTTTAATAAAAAAAACAATCAAGGAATTGAATTCTCCCGGCGTGAAACAACCTCAATAAATACAGCTCCGTTTTTAAAAATTTATAATAAGGAAATTGAACTCAAAAAAGGCAGCAATGATTCTAAACTTTTTTATGGCAAATTTTTATTTCAACTCAAAAATATTAACGAACTTATAACAAACAGAATCAGATGCGAATTTACAATTAAAAATAAAAAACATTTCAGGATATTTGGTATAAATGATACATCACTAAATTTCATTCTTAACATTCCGCAAAAGTTAAAAAAAGAAATGTTAGTTGAAATTTTAAAAAAGCATATCCGGTTTGATCATTTGTTCATTGAGGAAACTAAAATTAAAAAGATTTTAAGATTAAGAACAATTGATCATGTACTCATATCTTTTTGTAATATTTTATTGAACTCAGAAATGAATATACCGCTTGCAATAATTATAAGAACTGTTACAATAAAAATTCCTAATGAAAACGGTGTACGAACAAAGACTCAAAAAAGATTATATGAAATATTTAAAACATATTGTTTAGACGATAAACGTCTTGAAATTATTTCCTTAAATTCTCAACAATTTCTGTCCTGGCTCATCTCTTAAAATCCAAATTTGATTTTTCCTAAATCCCTATATATGATATAGGGTATTTTCTTCCGTTTCAGAGGTCTTTTGTGGGAATTTTTACTATTTTCAAACAAAAATCGGTTTTTTTCGTCGATTTATTGCGAATTTGAATCATTTTAAGCATTATTGCGTGTTACAACATTTAATTTTTAGCTTATAAAAGCTGTTTGCATTTCTATCTTTTTTGAATTATGTTTTAACAAGTTTTAAAACCAATTTCATTCAGGATTTTTATGAAAGGTTCAACAAAAATAATTATAGGCATTGCGGCGTTTTATATTTATGTAAATAATTATTCTTTGACGGTGGAAACTATCAATCAAAACATTAATCAGTCTTTAAATTTACCGGTACAAATTCCACTCAAAGATTTAATATTTAACACGAGGCAAACACCGGCTGGATTTATCAGAGTTTTTGTTTCTAAAACTAATTCACAAAGGTTATTATTTTGAAAATAGAATTAACAAAAAAAGAAAATGATATTATTAATTTTTTGCAAAATCTTACAAGCGAAAAAAATAAAAAAATAATAGCTGAATTTTTAATAAAAAAAGGAATTGAAAGTTTATCAAAGTCAATTATCAATCTACCAAAAAATCAGAAAGAATTTTTATCAATGTTTATAAAAAAATAAAATGTTTAATCCTTTAAAAATAATAAGTGATGCTGTTTCAGGTATAGGCTCAGCTATTTCATCGGTGATAAATGCAATCAATGCACCGGATTCCGAAAAGGCAAAACTTGCAAATGAAATTGAATCACAGCTCAATGGATTAAAAGAAAAAATTATAAATCAGAATGTTGAACTTGAGAAAGAGCTTACTGAAAGATTGCGGATTGATATGAATTCTGATTCTTGGTTAAGCAAAAATATCAGGCCTCTTACTTTAATATTTTTACTTGTGATGTTTACCGTAACATCTATTCCTTCAATTTGGAATTTAAATATAAATCAAGATTTTATAGATATATTAAAATCTTGGGGAGTTCTTGCCTTCACTTTTTATTTTGGCGGACGTTCCGGCGAAAAAATTATTCAAACTTTTAAAAAGTACAATATAAAAAATGGTGAATGAAATATTTGAAATTTTAAATAATATTAATATGACTAACAACGAAACAATAACTTTAATAACTAGCGTTGTAATTATTACAACAGCTTTTTTTAAATTAAATTATAAAATAAATTATTTAACAAAGGTTGTTAAAAATATTTCAGAACAGCTTGGTATTAAATTATTTGATGACGTTTAATAAAATGACAATTACAGAAAATATAATTGAAGTTAAAGAATATAAATCATTGTCTAAAACAATTGATATTATGAGAGACTTGGAAAATGATTCAATTATAAATCCGATATTTATTAATTTTATGCGAAGTAATTTTGAATATTTAAAACAGCAGAATGATTTAAATAAAATTATAGAAATAAAAAAATGGATAAATAGAAATATTAATTATAAAGATGATGTATATGATGAGACGTTAATTAGTCCTAAAATATTAATATATTCTAAAAATGGTGATTGTGATGACTTTGCTCTGTTGCTTAAAACAATGCTTAACTATTTAAATGTAAAAGTAAATTATATTTTGCTTGCGAAAGAAAAAAACAAATATACACATATTGCAAATAGTTATATATTAAATAAAAAGATACTTTATATTGATGCATTAATTAATAATTTTGATTTTCCTGAAGGATATAAATTTTATAAAATAATTTGATAGGTGTAACAATGTTTAGAATACAATCATTAAAACAAAATACAGGTCTTGGAATTTTACCATTTGCACCGGCGCTCGACATAATCGGCAAAGGGTTAAGTTTTTTCACAAGTATTTTTGGACATTCCGAACGAAGCGATGAACAGGAAAGGTCGATCAGGGCTCAACTGGCCGAACAATCTATAAATGCTTATGGTCTTAGTGGCGACAAACTTCTAGATCCGGATATCTTGCGATCAATGATTGATTCAAGAAGCCCTAACTTTACAATTGATATTGCCGAATATCTAGATCAGGTTTCAAGATTCAAAAATAATCAATACCCTTTGTTGCGGTCAATAAATGACAGTCGTCAATCATTCCACGATTATACTACTCAAATAGAAACTCGTTCAAACTTTTTAAAAAATGAATTTACCGGCGGTAGCGGTGGTGAAATTGGCAGTGGTAAATCTGGTATAAATTTCGCGGGTTTTGATACTACAACAATATTAATTTTAGCAGGTGCCGCATTTGCATTATTTGCTGGTAAATCTAAAGGCAAAAGAAAATAATGGACAGTATAACATATATAAAAGAAACGGATACAGGTGAGAAAATAATTACGGAAAATAAATTTCCGTCTTTTGAATTAAACAAAATACCAATTTGGGCTATAATAATAATTTTTATTCTATTGGTCAAAAAATGAAAAATTCTTATTTGATAATTCCGTTTTTTTTAATTGCTTTTTTATTGTTTAAAAATAAAAAAGATAATAGCAATGTTACGGTAAGTCCAATTGTAAATTATAGTGACTTTTTAAAATGGTATGATAAAACAATTGGTGATCCGGGAGATTTTAAATATAAAAATCAGTTTTATGATTATTGGTTTAATTTTGTGAGGAATAAAAAATGAAAATAATTGAAAGTTTTGAAAACGGAACTTTAATCGATGGTGGAAGTGGAAGTGGAAGTGGAAGTGCAAGTGGAAGCGGAGGATCAACTCTTCCAATAATTGGTGTAAGTGATCCAAAAAGATTCTTTGTACCTGAAGAAAATCAAAATGGTTTAAATAAAAATGTTTTGAATCAAAATAATAAATCCATATATATTTTTCTAGCACTTTTTGGATTAATTTTTTTAATTAATAAATGAAAACTCAACGGTCTATATTGCCTTTATTTTCGGGTTCAGCACCTAACACTAACCCGTTGCTCGATCCTAATATATCCACTGCATACACGGAACTTAGTCCTAATTTAGCAATGGCGACATTATTAACAGATATTGTTGATAGTGCAAATTTATTTGATGCACAAGGATTACCTATAACGATAACGAGTTTAAATGGTATAGCAGGAATCAATAATTTTACTAACACTCTTACGTATTGGGAAAATATTACAATAAGTCCTTTACCGTCTGCGTCTAATTTTACAATACTTGGTATGGTTTATATTGATGGTACAAATGTTAATAGAAATGGTAATATATTATTCTATCCAGCAACTTCAAATGCAGGTTCATTTCAATTTTTTATAAGAAATGTTTTCTCGAGTGGCAATTGTGGTTTAACTATGACGATTGAATCAAGCAGTGGTGTTCAAATTAATGAAATAAATATTGGTGGTTCTACCTTTCCTGGCACAGGCGAATTGAAAGTTAATCAATGGTACATATATGCTTTAAGGTCATTAAATTCAGGTGCAACAATTGATTTTTTTATTAACGGAATTTCGAGAAATTCTATTAACGTTGTAGTTAATACAAATTTACAAGGGACTTTTGATTATGGTCAATCTTGCAACCTTGATAGACACGGAGATTTATATATGTACAATACTATTTTAAGTAATACTACTATAAATTTATATGCTAATTATTTGGCTACAAAATATGCTTTAACGTGGATTGATATATAATGGATTTTACAAGATTAAATAATGAGTTTAAAATATTTTGGAAAAGTCATAATTATAATTCAGCACTTGGAGTTATTCAGGACATAAAAGATTTTTTCGGGGAAGACTTTTCTTTTTTTACTAACAAACAAATTCTTGATCCCGAATATCTTGTACGCAATTATTATTTAACAACAGGTCTGCAAATTAGCGACATTATAGCTCGAATTAGTTATACAGAATTAATCAATAATTTTAAAAAATACTTAAATGGACTTGTTAAAGAAATTACAGACAATCGTTTAAAATTAGATGCAATGAATAAAGTAAGTGCTTTTGAAAAATTAATTAGCGGGATAGGAGATTTTTTTGGAATAATTACTAATCCAATTTTTCTTGTTGCTATTTTAGGTTTTTTATCATTATATTTAATCAAAAAATAAATCACATTTAAAAAAGAGGCAAAAAATGAAATTTAAATTCAATCAAAAACTTTTAATGGACGCAATCATTGCGGGTTTAATTGTACAAATGTCGCCGGGATTATTAAATGATTTTGTTTTTAAAAGTAATCCGCTTTCAGGCATAGCATTAACGGCGGCTGGAGCTGGTGCAGGAGTTGCAGCCGGTATGTTGTTAAAAAAACCTGATATAGTTACTCTAAGCCTTGCGCTTGGTGCTCTGGATGTTGTTAGCGATCTAATCGGTACTACGTTGCTTGGATCAACTAAAACTAATATTCAGGATTTTGTGACAGCGCAGCAAAATGGCCAATTGCAATTAAGAGACTATACTAATTTACCGTCTGTAATGCGCCCGGACGTGTATGCTGATGCTTATGCAAATAATTAGAAATTTTATTTAAAAAAAATTACGAGGGATAAAGAAAATGTTTACAACTCAAGAACTTTTAAATCGGGTAGCATATCCGAGCGTCGGCCAAAATTTGCGACGTAAATCAGGTAAGTTGCATGATCAAATTAAAGTTGCGACAGGTAAAACTACTTACAATCCGTTTACAAGTACAGGTACAATATTTACAAATAATCAGGTTTTCCCGCTGTCAGGAAATCAGATTTTTGCAATTACAAAATTAAGTCTATATTTACAAACTAAAATCTCATCGGGGGCATTATATGCTAGTCTGTTAGAGTTGTTACAACAGTCATATTTGGAGATTAATGTTGATAACAGGCAAATGATAAAAATACCACTCATTGAGTGTTTATCTTATTATTATATTGATCAGATTGGTACAGACCCGCAACAACAAAACTTAAGACCTGTATATCTAAAAAGAGTTAAAAATTTAATAATACCAATTGTGCTAAATTCGCAGAGCAACGTACAGGTAAATGTTGTGTTGACTACAACCGCAGCAGCTGATTTTAATAATGGTTTGATTGATATAATGTTTGACGGGATTGCCTTCGACAAATTAGATACTCTCTTTTTAAATTTTGTTCAGGGCAAACAATTCAGCGAGCTTGCTTCGACACTTTGGGAAACTCAAGCGGTAAGTACAACAGGTCAAAATACTTTCAACTTTTTTGTTACACCTACAACTTTAAACAATAGATTTTCCGGGACTTTACCTTTGAGCACTTCTGAGAGGTTTGAAATTCAGGCGATAGAAATATTTATAGGTGGTAATGTTGGGACTACCGATGTTTTAAATCTTGTCAGAAATAACAGGATAAATAATCAGCTTGTTATAAATGTAGAAAATGTAAAATATTTTGAAAGTAATATATCTGATATGCTTTCAATTGCTGCTGCTCAGTCTGTAGTCTTTAATGACAATGCAGCAACTCCGGTTTCTACGTCTTTGATAAGTATCGAGATCGAACATCAAAACAAAATACTTGAAATACCGTTAATCATTCCGGCTGTTGGAAATGTTCAGGTACAGCTAACACAGCCTGCAGCAAGTTTAAATAGTGCACAATTTATTACTTTAATGTTAAAGGGTAAAAAGACAAGGCAAGTAATTTAGTATTTAAAGAAGTTTTATGAGGTTATAAAATGTTTAAATTTCCATTTGTTTATGTTATTAGTTCAGGCTCGCTCACAGCCGGAACATCTTCCGCTATTACACAAGTCTTCTCAAGTGTTAAAGATTTTAAATTGAGATATATAAGATCAACCGGCAATTCAGATATGACTTTGTCTATAAATGAAGTATCAGGAAATAATTTTACCAGCGCCGCTCTTAATACATCTTTAATCGGGGGTGTAACCAATAATGGTGTTCCGGTTATGGATGATATTATCATTCCAAAAGGCACTCAAATAAAATTTACCTTTACAAATGGCGGAGCTTCAACGGTCACTGAACAACTTCAATTATGGGGGTATGAGGTTTAATGCTCAAAGATAAAATAAAAGATATAATAACCATAAAATTAAATCAACCAATAAACCCTCTGAATTTCAGAGGGCTTTATTTTAGCGGACTTGCAGATGGTAACATATTAACGAGGTTATACAATAATAAAGATTTAATAAATAATTATGTAAGAATTATATCACTTGAATTCTTTTTTTATTCAGATGCAACAATTTGGATTCGAGAACTGGCGGAAGACAATAAAGTTTTTACTGCTAATACAAACAGTAGATACAGCACTATTCAGGGCTTAACAAGAATTGAACCGGCATATCTTGAGCGTAAATCAACTAATAATTCTTTTCAAATATTAGTTGATAGTAATAACTTAAATTTATTTCCTTTAACTTTTGCACCGGCATTTGAAAAATTAGATTTAAATATTTTACCTCAAAGTACAATTGCAGATGGAATAGATATAAAATATAATTTAAGCTTCGTGAATGATCATGAAGCAAATACAGTGTTAAATCCTAGTGTTACTTGTTTAATGTTAATCGAATTATTGAATGATATAAATCCTTTTTTAATTCAGGATAAATAAATTATGACTTTTAATTTTGCTGAATATAAAAATTTGTTAGCGGCAAGCGAAAGTACTAACAACTATAATACTAATACCGGGAATGGTGCTTATGGAGCATATCAATTTTTAGAAAACACAATCGATTGGATTGCAGGAATTATAGGAATACAAACTCCAAGCATTCAAACTTTTCTAGGTGATCCAAATTTACAAGATCAATTTTTAGAAACATATGTTAAACAATCTATTAATTTTATAAATAATAATAATCTTAATAGATATATTGATTCAACGGTAAAAGGCAAAGGCAATAATATTGTAACAACTATAAATTTATATGGATTAATAGCGGGTGCACATCTTGGAGGTAACGGAAATTTAAAAAGATTCTTAGTTGATAATATAGACGCAAGTGATCACACTAATAAAACAACGGGCGGAACATTCGTTTCTGATTATGTTGCTAAATTTTCAAAACTATTTAACGAAAAAAAAAAGACAAATAATAATATTGGCAATATTAGCACTTTGGATATTAAAAAGATAATTGATGACTTAACAACAGCTAATAATTTTATAAAAAATGTTTTAACTGAAATTAAATCTTTGGAAAAATAAAAGTGAAAGAACAAAAAGAGCAAAATGATATATATACTGATGTTGAGTATGCTCAGATTTTTAAGGATGGAATATCTTTGTATGTTTACGATGCAAACGAGCTTAATGGTAAAAGCAAAATGGAATTTCAGAAAATGCTCGGGGACCAGTTCGGTCCTGGTATGTTTTTAGCGACTATCAAAAGAAAAAATATAATGGCTACTAAAAATTATAGAATAAGGGCTATTAAATTTGGCAGTAATAAAAAAATTGATAATACGGAAACTCAATCAGATCACAAGATTAAAGATTTGGAAAATAAAATGAATAATATGAATAATAACAGTCCGACCTTTGACCAAATATTAATTTTAACAAAACAAACTTATACTTTACAGATTGAAAGTTTAAAAGATCGTATTAATGAATTAAAATCTGATCTTAAAGAAAAAACTGAAATAATAGAAAAGTTACAATCGAAGCTTACAAGTTTGGAAAATGAAAATAATTCAGGCGGCGGGCTTATGGATATGATTCAGCAAGCAGTACAGTTGAAACAAATTCTTAAACCGAACGTTCCAATAAAATCATTAAAGGATATTCCGACAGATAGGAACTCTATACCGGAACAATTTATAAATGCACTTGGAAAAGTTGATTATACAAAAGTTCCGCAAGAAGACATCGAAAAATATGTAAACTTTTTTGAAAATTTTAGTAACCAATTGCCTTTAAAAACTAAAACAGAGGTTTAAAATGAATTTCCTGAAAAAATTACACTCAAGCTCAAAACTCAGATCTCTAAAAAAAAAGAGGTCTAAACTTGATTCTCAGAGAAAGAAGCTTGCAAAGCTTTATAAATCGATGGTTAAATCTGAATCAAAAAGACTTTCAAAGACAAATAAAAAAAACACATCAAAAGCTAAAAGTCATAAAAGAGTAAAATAATATAAGTTCCCGTCCTTTAATACAGCCTTTTTAAGAGACAATCTTAAAAGGGCTGTACTTTTTTATATCTCACATAAAATTACTTAATCCTGAATGACAGGATTAAGCATACAATCATTTTAATTATACTGTCAAGACTCATTGGTAACAATTACAGATGATGTAACTGTTACCGGTAAAATTTACTGATGATTATATTTATTTTCGTTTTTTAATTAAAATAAAAGCTTTATTTGTGGCATAGCTATTGTATATAACTAAATATAATTAAATCAATTATTCTTGTTTAATAGCAATAATGGATTAATAATGGTAGAGAGATTTAGAAATATAGGACCTGCATTGAATAGATTTCATAAAATTTTGTTAGTTAAAAAAGAAAATCTGTGTATTTTTAAATTTGACAGGCATTATTATATAAGTGATAATTTTGATTTTATAAAAAAAATGACTTTGCATGGTTCGAGGTTAATTGTTTTTTACAAAAACAATATTGGATTAATAAAACTTTATAAGTGAAATTCAAATTAGAAGGATTATTGAATAATGAATTCAAGAATAGCAAAGAGGCAACGTAAATTTATTAAGAAAAAATTAGAATCAGAAATTTATGATTATATGGTAGCATTGCAATCTGGTAACTGGAAACAAAGAGTTATTGTAGCTTTAAAAATAATATTTAAAAGAAAATTAAGATGACAAACTCATACGGCTCTCTATACATAAATAATCTTGGGTATTTACATCAAATTAATTATACTAATATAATTATAGGTGTAATGGATGACAATTACTTTTTAACCATAGGATTCCCTCAAATAAGAGTTATTAATTTAAAATTACTTGAAAAACTTTTTACAAAAGAAATTATAGAAAAATATATAAAACAATATCCACGATATAAAAAATTTAATTAAAATAAATACATTATAAAAAAATACAAAAATGGAAAATGAAAAATGGAAAATGAAAAATTGGAATTCTGTAAAATGCAAATTGGAGAAATTTTAGAAGGAAGAATTATAGATTTCGTTAATACTCTTCACGGGGCCGCAATTATTTTCAACAGGAATGCTGGAGGAAAAAATGAATTACTTGGATTAAATCAAGTTGGATTAAAAAGAGTATTTAAGGGAGCACTTGAGGAAAAAAAAATAATTCGGGGAAAAACTATTTTTATTCTAAGCTTTCTTGAAACTATACAAACTAAACAGGGAAATCCATTCAATCATTATGAGCTTAAAATTGTAAATATTTATAATGGTAAAAATGAAATAAAAACTTATATAAGCAAAGATTTTGAATCAATCAGTGATTTTGAAGTCATAAAAATTTTAGAGAATTAAAACCACTAAAAATTATGCCGGCATAACAATTGCCGGTATTTTTTTTCTCTTTATAATATTTTATTTTATGTAAAAACTACATAAATTCAATTCCTTTCATTTGGATTTTTTTAT
>Ga0210043_1002856_pt1 | contig 10793 bp, 14 predicted proteins | sample CryGeymet201501t_FD_183990 | JGI IMG/M metagenome (GOLD analysis project Ga0210043, IMG submission 183990) | Groundwater microbial communities from Crystal Geyser aquifers in Utah, USA - Crystal Geyser metaG 2015-01t (SPAdes) (version 2) | ecosystem: Environmental > Aquatic > Deep subsurface >... | reverse complement strand
CTTAAACTACTTGGCCCAAGCTGATGAACTTGATTTAAAAGAAATTAATAATAAGATTCGTGAATTGAAAATGAAGCGTGAAGACATCACCCATCTTTTATCTGAAGTCGTGCGATCTGAGTATAAGAACGAAAATGAAGAAAAGCACACCAGATCAAACCTAGTCGCCCAGAAAAAGCTTCGATCAAGTTATAAAAAACAGGCCTTAAAATCCCAAAGCCACTCAAGCGTTGCTCTTCAAAATATTGCCCATAACACCGGGGCCAATCTTGTTGAGACTTCTAAGCAGAACGAAATTCTGCTAACTCAAAACCAAAAACTAAATGCCATCTACGATCTTAATTTAAAAGAGCATAAGCGATCTTTAATTGAAGAAGCATATCTCGAGCGCGCCTATGCTGCCAAAAAAGAGGGGATTTTAAAAAACAAACAATCAAGTAGAGGCAAAAACTAATGATAAGCTTCATGGGACAAATCCTTCTCTTTGAAAATAAATCCTTTGCTCTCATAGCACGTGATTTAAAGTCACACGCCCTGACTTTCTTACTTCCCCTTTTTCTCATTTCTCTCATTTGGGAATTTATGAATGAGATGAATTTCAACTCCGTTATAAAACGAACGATCCTTGCGCTCTTTATCATGAACTTCTACCCAAGCGTTCATAAAGAAGTTACAGAGACCGCGCTTGAATTTAGTTCAGATATCCTTGTTCGCTACGGAGGAGAATCCGCTCTTGTGAATGGCTTTAAAGACTTATTTCAAGAAAGTCTTAAAAAGCACAAATCCTCACCTTTTGAGTGGGACAACCTTTTCAAAAAATGGAGCAACTCTCTCATACTTGAAGCACTGTATCTCTTTTGTGCGCTCTCCTTTACTTTTTTAAAAGCGATTTACTCTCTGGTTTATCACCTCTCCTTAATCTTTGCTCCTGTCATTGCTCTCTTATCCATCCTTCCACCGCTTAAAGATTTAAGCTTAGGCCTTCTTAAATCCACCCTCTGGTGCCTACTTGTTCCACTCTTTGTAAGTATTATTTTAATCGCTATCACGAGCTTCATCTCATTTGACATAAACGATGAGGGGTTTCTTGTTTACGGGCTCGACGGATATATTCAGCTCTTTTGCTTATGCCTGCTTCTTTTAGGTTCGGCCGCTTTTGCGCGCGGACTTTTAAACTCAGAAGGATTGCTCTTTTTTGCAGATAAAACCAGTCAAACCATGACTCTTGGTTCAATCAGCTTACTTAATAATGTGATGTCTTCGAGCAATCTTATTCAATCACTAAAACGCAACGAGATGAAAATTATTGAAAACGGAATTGGACGAAAAGTTACAGATGGTCAAAATCAATTAGCTCAAAAACTTAAATTAATGAAACCTGATATCAAAGTTAAAAACATAAACCCTTCTAAATATAAAAGTCCTCCAGCAAAGATTTTTGAAGAACCCTTAGTAAAACCCGTAAACCCAGCTCGTTTTAAAAGCTCAAGCAGGAGATAGAATAAAATGATTAAAATTAAGGAATTATTAACAAAACCGTCAGAGATAATCTCTTGCGCCGCGCTCATTGTCGCAACTCTCGCTCTTATTCGACCCCAAACGCATCTCGTGAGCTTCATTGGAAGCAATAAAAATGAACTCAATCTAAAAGAGTTTGTTTGCCGTGAAGGTATGCTCTCAGTTCTTCTAAAGTCACCTGATTCACACTTTATTCATCAAGCCTTAATAGACACGCTCATTGAATCTGACTTTGAAGGGGTAGGAGAAGAAAAAAACTACCAAAGCCTCACCAATCTTGATGAGCGTGGACTATGCCGCTTTATTACCACCGCTCCCATTAAGCGCTCTTTTAGTGTCTACCTAGAAACCAACGCTTCAGCACCCTTTAATTTTCAAATCATCGACATCAACGAAATCCCTCTTACGGAGACTCTATGAATTATTTTATTCTCCCCACTGAAATTCCACTGCTGCTCTTATCTATGAATCTAGTGACGACCCTCACTTTTTCTTCTCCCATTTCTTTTATTGCTATTGGAATAGGTGAAACCGATGTTTATTTAAAGAAAATTAACCCAATCACCATTGCCCTAAAATCCAGAAGCGCTGATCTTAAAACCAATCTCGTCGTAACGTTGAAAGACACAAGCTTCACATTTAATCTTAATTACGCCAAAGACCCTCGCTATACTCAACTAAATGTATATTCCGCTATTACACCTAACTCTTTTTTAACCAATACGCTGAACACTAAAGAATTGAGCATAATGAGAGGCCAGTATTCTACTAAGTTTATCTGCAAGCGCTATCTAAATATTGATAACAATCCTTGTTCCCCAGAGACCTCACTCACTCTTGGAACTCGTCCTAGCTACAGCATTAATTCTCCTCGCTCGAGCTCTCAAGGCACCTCACTATGAAACTCATTTTATTTTTAATCATAAATTCTTATGCTCTCTCTTTCCTTCCTAAAACAGAGCGCCCCCCGCAAAAAAGGCCCCAACAAAAGGCCAGTTTGAAGAGGGGAGATCGCGATGCTTTAATTCTTGAAAACACTAAACTTAAAAAGCTCCTCGATTTAAAGTTCAGCTCTCCAACCATTCTTATTCCAACCTCAGCTGATTTTAAATCCGGCAGTATTATAAATGGCAATCTCGCTCTCTCGGTTTTATCAAATAATCTCTTGGCACCAATAAAAGTCAATTTAACTTCTACTAATTTTCCCGAAGACTCTTACGCCATATGCACTGGTGCTTCTGCCTTTAACCGCATTCACGGCATTTGCACTCAAATCATCACTCCTGAGAATACTTATGAAATTTCAGCGACACTTCTAAATCGCGACGGTTCGGCAGGAATAGTAGGCGAGGTTTATACCGGAAAAGAGGAGTATATCGCAGGAGTCATCGCTACTTCTGCCGCCTCTGCTATGCTTGCCGTTTCAAGTGAATCCATTACCACCACTTCAGGAAACTTACTAAAAGACACGTCAGGTAACAAATTAAAGGCTGCCGGCATTTCATCATTGGATGAGATCAATTCTTTAATGAAAGAAGAGATGAGTTCAAAGACTCCTAAAGTCTTCGCCCCTAAAAATACCATTGCACTTTTATTCATTCACTCATTTAAACTTCAGGAGACCAAATAATGAAACCTAAAAATATATTAATTTTTTTAGTGCTCACTCTCTCATCTTGCTCAAGTCACAAAAAGGCCGTGATCTACGGTGCGCTATCGGGTTCAGTGATCGGTGGCTTTGCCGGCCATACTCTCGCCAATTCAACCACTCCTAACCCCGAGTCTCTCTCTACAAATCAAAAAATCGGTCTCGGACTTGGAGCAGTAACAGGAGCACTCTTAGGAGCATGGCTCTCTCATACTTTTTATAACGACAATCCAGAAAACCGAGTCGGACCCGATCTCTTTCCTAATGAAGTTCCCCAAAAAAGTATTCCTGACTCCGCTCAACCTCAAAACAGCTTAAGTCTTAATGCACTCGGATTACATTCTAAGACTTACTTAATTAAAAACTCAAATGAACTACCCGAGTATCTAAAAAAGCAAGTGTATCAGCAAATGTTAATTGAACACGAGATTCCAGCGCAAGTCATAAACCAAGATGATGGCACTACTTTAATTATAAACGGCACGACGGCGACAGAACATCGCTTTATCAAACCATAATCCACGGACAAGGAGAACTCATGATTACTGAGAGAGACATGAAAATTTTAAGTTTTATTGATCGCTTTCAATTTACGAAGCGGCGCTTTATTCGCGAGCTCTACTTTAGTAATAATACTGAAAAAGGTGCTTGTAAGGCCTCATATGAACGGATAAATAAACTAAAGAAACTTGGACTGATTAAAAAAGTCGATGATTTAAGATCCCGTGAGCATATTTATCTTTTAACCTCTAAAGGTGCTCAAAATCTTGCTTTATACGGTGAAAAGCCTTTGGTTCACAAGAATATTTCATGGGGCACTTTCATACACAATGAAATGATTCAGCGTGTACTGATGGAATTTGTGGCCTTGGGTCATCGCCGTTTTATGAGTGAGCGCGACTTTATTCGCTTCACAAAAAAGAGTGAACTCATTCCTGATCTCGTTTTGGTTAAAGATGATGATCGCTTCATCTACATAGAAATTGAACTTGAAGAAAAGAGCGTCTCTAGACTGACTGATCGCGCTCATAAACTGACACTTGAACCCAATCTGGCAGGAGTGCTCTACGTTTGCGGATCACCTCGTATTGAAAATAAAGTTCACAGAGCTTTTCTAGAGTCTTCAAAGAAACTTAATTTCTTCTGCATTGAAGAATCTCACTTTTTTAAAAATGCCAAAACCTTTTGCACTGAGATTCTTCATGCCTAGTTCTGGCCCAATTCCCAAAAGCTATAACGCTGAGTTTATGCTCGCCCTAATAGGAGCGAGCTATTATTTCTACAAAGTTAAAATTCAAAACTCCCTTAATCTATTTCCAATAAATTCAACCCTAGCTCTACTTGCTCTGGCCTTCGCCTCATTCATCACCATTTGCATCTATCTCTATATTACCCGCTTTAAAGTTCACCCTCTCTTTGGAAATCAAAGACCCATAACTAAGTCGACAAAACTCATTCAAGAAAAGTCTCTGCACTCTCTCATGAATCGTCATACATTAATTTTGGGAACTCCTGGAACTGGTAAGACGTTTGGCGTTTTATACCCTCAGATTTATGAAGACATAAAGGCCAATAAGTTCATTGTGATCATTGACCCCAAAGGCGATCATAGCTTTCGCGATGCCGTCTATTCGATGGCAAAGCTCTTTAACCGAAGCGATTCCTTTCACTACATATCCCTTAATCACCCTAAGATGAGTACTCCTTATACTTTTTTAAACTTCGGAACTCCCACTGAACTTCGCGATAAACTCATCGCTGCCACCACTTGGGATAACTCTTACTATAAGAAACTCGCCGAAACTAAATTGCTCTCTATTTTAGAAGAGAACCCAAAGACACTTATAGAGATCGTTAAAAAAATCCCTGATACAGAGAGCTTCGCGGGACTTCGTGCTGACATTTTTAATCTTCATCAATCACCTTTGCATGACTCCTTCATCGACATCGACGCCCAAACTCTACTAAACTTTTATCATCAACGCTCAATCCTCTTCATATCTTTAGACGTTTTGAGCTTTCCCTTAACTAGCAGATCTTTAGGCCGCATTATTTTAAACGATATAAAGACACTGGTTAATCATATCCAGTCACAAATCACAGAGAGCGATCGAATCGCCACAACTCTCATCATTGATGAGTTCGTCTCCTTTGCCACACTAGAGTTTATTGATCTTTTAAATAAGGCACGATCGGCGAGGGTTCAAGTTCTTATGGCCACGCAGTCGGTTTCAGATTTTGATGTGAACGATAAAAATCTTCTACCACAAATCATCGACTCAACTACTAATAAGATTATTCTAAGACTCTCTGACCCTAAGAGTATTGAGTATTGCTCAAAACTCACGGGCACCACCAGTGACACCAAAATCACCAATCAAATCAAGACTAATATGTTTTTTAATACTTCTACCGGTGTCGGAAGTGAGCGCGAAGTCGAGCGCTTCATCATTGCCCCTAAGGACATTAGACAACTTGGAACTCTCGAAGGCTTCCTTTATACCCAAGATCCTTTTTATGTCTCTAAAGTTTATTTTAATCGCTTTAAAAATTTCCCTCTCACAATTACGCCTTACACCCATAAAACATCTTTTAGTGCCTCACTCACAAATGACATTCAATTGATTAAGGGAGAATTACCACCATGTTCACTATAAGAGGATTACCCAGTAATAACCCCGTAACTAAAGGGCCATACAACCCCCTAATCACCCCGTTATGTGACCCCCTAACGACAACTAAGTCATGTCTTCAATATTATTCACAAAATCTCGCCGCTCAGGGCCCGGCTTCCCCCTCCCGACCTCTAAAGAGTTCTGGATGCGGAAGCCGGGCCCTGAGCGGCTTATGTTCTTTTTTAGTTAAGGAGGGTGGGGGAACTCTCTTTATATATTCTAATCCCCGGAGAGACGACTGTGCCAAGCGCGACGTTTTGATGTGTGCAGAGCTTGGTGGTCAACATTTTCAAAGTTTGTGCCACGATTCGCTAGACTTTTTTGTGCACAAATCTCTTGGGCATCTTGCTCAAAGTCCTGTGCACGATTTTCAAGATCTTCATTCTCACCATTTCCCCATTCACTATAACGAGCGCCCCACACCCTATTTTGCACATTTTAAAACCCCATCCCACAAAGGAGTACAACAATGATTCAAGAACATTCCAGTTCCCACACCCCACAAGTCATTAAACCCAATCAAGTGCGCTTCATCATTGATCTGCGCGGACGCCCAGAGGATGAAGCGATCCTTTTGCACGATCTCATGGGTCGTATTAACGATAAGGATAAAGGTCGCCCTCTAACGGTGAGCGACCTTGCCTTGTACGCTCTTAAAAAACTCGATGACACGGACATCAAAAAAATCCAAGAACACTCGCTCTCAAGCTGGGAGCGCATGAATGAGTTGTGCGCGAGCTACAATCAAAAAAATGGAACAGCGCTCTCACTTGAGAACTTTTTACTACAAAAATTAAAACTTAACTAAAACGACGAGCTTCAAATTCCTGAAGCTCCACTTTATAAAAGGAGTACACATGTCTACAACCACCCAAACTCAGAGACGCTCGAACATTCCACATTCTCGCACTTTTAAAAAAAGTCTAGCAGAAAGGCGCGAGACTCCCCAAAAACGACCTCAAGTCCAAACCCAATCCCAACCAGAAAAGCAAATACCATTACAAACGGACGACGAGATTACGAATCAAGTCTTCCTTATGGGTTCCATTTGTAGTGAGATTAAATTTTTCACGACGCAGAACGATCACGAGGTGGCTAACTTTACGGTGTCGACTGAAGACTCCTGGCCGGACGCAAGCGGAGAAGTCCACTCGACTACTAACTTTCACCATGTGAAGGCGTGGAATAAACTTGCGGCCGTTGTAAAAAATGGCCTTGTAGAGGGAAGTCGCGTGAAACTTAAGGGAAAATTAAAAACCAAAAGATACGGAGACGACGAGGATAAAAAATATTTTACCTATGTCCACCTCACTCAACTCAAAAAAATCTAATTACTATAAACCCAGATGAGGAAGAAACATTTTGCTTCTTCCTCATCCTTATTCCCTAGGGCCTTTAAATGAACACACCTGCTATGACCCCTGCTCAAGTTCGTCATATAAAAAACCTGTTGCGCACCAACAATAAGTACAGAGCAAAACAGGTGACGATTGATGAACTGATAGAAAAACATTACCGCGGCGAATACACCATCGCTACTGGCTCTCACCTCATTGATCGCTATATTAAAGAGAACTTGGTATGCGCCCAAGAAGAACAACACTTAAATCAAATTTATCGCCATGCCAAACGCAGAAAAACACTTTTTGCCTCAGATTTCATTCATTTTGATTTTTGTAAAATAAGTTTTAGTAATGTTCTGAGAGAGACACCAAATCTTAACTTCTATGAACTCAATCGAGGACTCTTCTACCATCAACAATTAGAAGCCCCCAAAGACTCTGGCCATGAACTGACAATGATTGATCAGGCGCTTAGATTCTTGGGCAAGATTCCAAAAGATCTTCTCCATTTTAAGATTCAAAAATATTTAAACATGCACTTTAATCTCACTATGAAGATCACTTTGCCCGAGGCCAATGATCTCTTAATGACGGGATCTCGCTTTGATTTAAGCGGCTGCCCTGACCTTATTGGCATTCACAAAGACAAAACGAGATCGGTGATTGAGGTTAAGACGATCTCCTCTGACGAGTTTAAATTGAACAACGGCCATATCTTTCAGAACTATAGCTACGTTAAATTGGTAGGGGAGCACTATGCCATAAATGCCAATCACTACATCATTTACTTAAAGAAAGGCGAGATCATAGGTCATCACTCCTATGCTGTAACAAAGGGACTTGATGACAAATGGCGAAGCACATTTTTTGAAATGACCAAGATTACTAAAACCATTCCAAAATTAAACTTTAATGATGTGAACTATAAAAAATGCAGCAGCTGCGGTTACCGCCAATACTGTGAGGCAACCCACTCGATGAAATCCTATTTATAATCACTTGATCACTGCTTTAAATATTCAATTCACTCGACATTTTCCAGCTTTTTTAAGTCTTGTGAATTGTCACCTTCCCATTTCGCTCATTTACCTTTCAAGAACAATCATCGGTCTCCCTAAAGGGAACCCTCCGAGATTCTTCTTGAAACGCACTCGCTGCATTTTCATGTGGCCTATCACAACACTTAAAACATTGGAGTATTTAATGAACATTCAATTTACAGATAATCAACTTGCCACAAAAATTCTAGAATTAAAGTCAATTATTAATCAAAAGTACGATATCCCACAATTCACCCTGCAGAATATTGTTGAACAAACTCTTGCAGATCACATTATTGAGATTCACTCAAAAAGTGATTTTAGTGAGATTTTAAAATCTTATGAACTAGAGAATCAATTTATAAACAATAGCCTAACTGGCGACTTCTTTACTGATCACCCAAGCCTTGGCCGCATTGAAGTCGACGGATATATCTGCATCATCCTTTAACTAAAAAAAATCTTTAAGTTTTAAAAACATTGGAGCTTCTATGAACACATTTAACTTTCAAACTCTTAAAAACGAAAAACCTCATGTCCTCTCACTTGATCTTGACGCTATTATGGACATACTCTCTAACGGACCTGATCACATGAGCGATCTTGAAATTGCCAAGTACATCGAAGATACTCATAAACTTCCTCTTGATATAGCAACTCATCTTGCCAAGTCCTATCTTAGAAAATTTCGCCTAATTCCAATTGTAAGCGAAGACACAGCTCTGAGCTTTATAAAAGAGATCCTAATTACCGCAAATCAATCTCAAGAAATCCTATGCCCAAATTGCGGCACTCACAATTTATCTTTAAACATAGACGCCGTTGGAATCTTTAAACTTGTAAAAACAGACAACAATACTCTAACAGCAACCTTGAGTGACATTAACTACCTAGACTCCGATCGATTCATCACTTGCCCAAACTGCCAAGTTGATCAATCAAAGAATTATCAATCATTGAATATCAAATTAATCACTTAAGTGATTAATTTTTATAAATTAGATTCCTTCCTTTTTTAAACGTTATTCTCGCTCCCTCCGTGTTGTCATTATTGCTCTCCATTCTCCTATTTCGTTCATTTACCTTTCAAGAACAATCATCGGTCTCCCTAAAGGGCTCATTTACAATTTTCTGATTCTCAGTCTATGCACTGCCGGCGTTGTCACTACGGCAGATGCATTCCGGTAAAGCATCGCGATCAAAACACTCTCGTGTTTTAGGACGCGTGCAAATTCTTTAACCCCACAGGTCTTGGAACTTGGTATGTGATTGAAGGCGAAGAAAAAGACGGTGATTTTAGATTCTTCGGCCTTGTTGACCTTTTTGAAATGGAATTTGGATATTTCTCATTAAATGAACTTGAGTCTCTTCGCTTTCCTCTAAATCAAAAAATTGAAAGAGACATATATTTTCAGAAAAAAGGATTTCACAAGTTTACAAAAAAGAACCCCTCGTATGAGGGGTCTTACCTGATAAAATAATGTGAATATGTCATTTATCCCTCAAGGTCTGAACACCTTGAGGGTTAAATCATTATATATATACCTAAAATTAAAATTAAGGACCAGCAATAATGATTTAATTATTGATTCTTATTTAATAATGCCGGAGCAATGTTTCGTCATTAACATCCCTTTCATTGGCAAGTATGCAGATAGGGCACTCGAAAAGGTTCTTTTTTTCAAGTTGCCTAGAGTAAACACATTTCCTGATTTTGATCGGGCGACAAACACTTCTTCATTTATAACCACTTCATAAGTTTCTGGTGTTGTTCCAGATTGTCCACAAACAAGTTTTTGATTAGTCAAAGTACAGCTTAGATCAATTCTCTCCCCATCTATTGATTTAACAATTCCATTATCTTCACCAGTTGTATAGCATTTTGCAGGACTTAGAATAAATTCTTTACTAATTTTACTTTTCATCTCATTGGTCTTTTCCTTAGCCTGAACAGATCCAATAAGACAAAGACATAGTAAGAACATTTTCATAACTTCTCCAAAAATATTTTTTTAAAATTGTACCATATATTGATTTCCTAAATTAAGCTCGGGCAAAGAATCTCCTGCCCCCCCCTCTTTAATCGCTACCACTTCAACGGCATGAAAAGTAAGATTCTCCCCTAGACAGCGCCACAAGAGCGCACGTTTCAAAGGGGAGGGGATGTTTAAGATCCAGTCTATGCAGATATCCGCCCAAGCGACTCGAAACTTGACGGTTTCGGGTTCGCATAACGGTAAAGCTGTGAATCAAAATGGCGTGCATTTTGACTCGCGCAGGTTAAATTTCTTAAACACGAACGTGCGGCCATTTTTCCCAATTCAATAAGTTCCGATTACCGGCTATAATTAACAAGTACCTGAATATTTAATCCAAAGGCTCTCAGAATGCCACGAACTACTACAGGCGAGATAATATATGAAGACCAAATATTACATAATTACATTTTTCATTTTGGTAACGATATTCTTGGCAGTTTAAATTAGCATTATCATACAAGACAATCTGATACTTTTCAGTACTCGAAACTCAAGGGAAAATTAAAAACCAAAAGCTACTGAGACGAATT
>Ga0210043_1002853_pt1 | contig 10797 bp, 12 predicted proteins | sample CryGeymet201501t_FD_183990 | JGI IMG/M metagenome (GOLD analysis project Ga0210043, IMG submission 183990) | Groundwater microbial communities from Crystal Geyser aquifers in Utah, USA - Crystal Geyser metaG 2015-01t (SPAdes) (version 2) | ecosystem: Environmental > Aquatic > Deep subsurface >... | reverse complement strand
GAGCTTGCCACAATGTTATATGGACCTACTACTTGGCAGGTTGATGTGCTGTTTTTTGTTTGTATTACCGTTGGTTTGTTTACTCCGCCATCGTATGATGATGCTTGTTCTGCAAGGGTTCCGAGTTCAACAATTCCACCGGTAGACTCTGTTGAAGTTGCTACACCTTGAAAAGATACGTTATTTACGTATCCTACGCTTGCTATTTCCTGTGTTGCTGTTGGATCGTTAGATACTCCTGATGCATAGACAAGTGGATTTTCGTATGTTTCTTCTCCGTTATTTTGTGCTTTGAGTAGTTGGATTAAAGGGAAGTCTGTAATTTTGACATTTGCGCCCCTGCGATGTGCAAATTGTAGAGATGCGATTGTAGATGTGCCGTTTGTAAGGGATATACCACGAATTAAAGATGTGACCGAAGTACCTGAAACAGTACCACAAACGTATTCTCCTTGTGTTGTCCCCTCGTCAATTGTAAAACAGTTATATCCTGAAAGTGTTTGTCCTCCTCGAATTGAGTTAGATGCTAACGACATGGATGTTGCCGTTGATGTAATAGGCGCGGAAAGTGATGTTTCAAATACGGCTGTTGCTGATGGTAATGCAACACCTAGATTTGTATCTACTACAGGTGCTGTGACAGTGACTTGATCTATAGGGCTAACTGTATATCCAGCTAGTCCTAGAACAAAAACAAGAGGTGCGACAAGAAATTTTGCGAGTGTGTGTATCATGATTTTATATTAACATTTTTAATAATTGTGTAGCGTTATTGTGTCCTTGTAGGGATAATTTTACGGCCTTTGTCCCTGATGTCCTTGAAGACAATCGAGTTTACCGAAACATATCCTACATCTTTTGCTTCTAATCGCACCCGGATGAAATTAAATTTAGGCGAATGTAATGGAAAGTCTACCTCATACGGATGGGCTGAATCTGATCCACCTCCACCAATAACCTTTGAGCCGAGTGTTGGACCTCCGATGTATGTTGATATTCCTGTATCTACATATGATCCTGCGCCATCTATGGTAAAGACAGTAGAGAAAGGACCGCCATCGTATGATATTTGTACATCTACGTTTTGTATTTTCTGTATTAGTCCATCAATCACCATTCTGTGTACTACTTTTGAGTTGGATGAATTAAGGTCTAAGTCTGATGATGTCCAGTAATTTGCAATCACATCTCCGTCCTCGTCATATCCTGAGAAAAGAATTTGCGGATTGTTAGATAGGGAATCACCGGCAATGAGCATGCCGTTGTATTCTACAAGGCTTGTTGCGTAATAGTCTAATTTATCCCATGCTTGCGATATTACGTTTCTAATCCACATAACACTGTTATATGCATTGGCTACACCGGCAATTTTTTCTTGTACGCAAAAAATATCATAATCTCCCCATCTAAAAGCGACACAATAATCAAAAGCGAAAGGTGTTAAATCGAGTGCATCTGATACAGACAATGGTTCAATAGTGGTGTTGGTTGTACCACCAAGTACACGTAATCGTCTGAATTTTGGCTCTGTAGGGCGTGATACATCGGCAAATATGATACCCTCTGGTGTTCTAAAGGCTGATCGTGTGTAGGGTATACCTACTTCTCGATATGGTAAGTTGGTTGATTCTGTATCATCTAGCGTTGCCGTGAATTGCCATGTGCGCAAAACATGAAAACAATACTCAATGGTGTTGAGGTTGAAAATTGCCATAGTATTACCTGCACCGTCATCTTGTCTGAATGATTTACCTTGTCCGTTAAATCCTCCTGAATAATCAAGAATACCTGTAGATGTGGATGTTTCGTGATAATAGCTACATGTTATAGCCTGAGAGTTGTTTGGGGCTGTGTTAAATGTCACTGATACTGCACCGGTTGCGTAGTTTACCGTACCGGTTCCTCCAAGAGAACCTATCATATTACCATCTCTATCATCGACAAATGTTTCTGTGCCGTCTGTGACAGACACATACATAGCTGTTTTTGGGGCAGAAATGGCTGATAGCGTGTGTGTGAACAGCTTTGTGCTACCATCACCTGTTCCGAATGATTCTCCTGTAACCTGCGTGTAATCAGAGAGTTGGTCTTTATCTATGTACGAAAGGTATAATCCTGTTGAATCTTTATTGCCGGCCACAGTACCATTACGCTGTGAAGCGAATGATCTGTTTTGTCCTATATGAAAAACACCGAATCTATAGTTAGATACTGCTTGATCTACAGGGCTATCCGGATTAGCGGTTGGTATTTTGTATATACCTGAATTTGGCGATCCAGCATAGACAAATGAACCTGCAAGGCTTTGATATGCTCTAAACCATACGTCTTCGCCGTCTGCTTGTACTCCAAGGATGTCAGAACCACATTCTGCTACATCATCAGTTATAGGGTCGTAGTATTGTATTTTTTGACCGAAAGAGTAAAAAAAGCGTTCTTCACCAGTTGCGTTATATCGAATACCAACACCCATACCAGTGACTTTACCAGAACCGTTATCTGTAGCACCAAGTCTTGCTCTACCTCTGCGTAGTTCAATATGGTCTTTATCCTTTCCTGTCATCCAGTTGAGTGCATCAGGGCTATAGCCGGGCTTTAGAGTTTTTATGTCCTTTATGGCTGTATTTTGTCCGTAAAAGGTTGTTATCTCAAAATCGGGCATATTAGTCGTGTATATTAATTGAGCCGTTTCTATGGGTTGTATAGCGTTCTGTAGGGTCGTATGATCTTATCTGCACAGATTGTTTTCTATCATCCCATGTTTCCATTGCGTTTTTTAGAGCGAGGAATGTATCTCTGTTGGTGGGTAGCATTTGACGGTTGATTGAATCGTAGTCAATTGCGCCTTTGTTGATACCAATAGCATAGTATCCGAGAATAGGCAGGAATCGTGATGGGAATACTGTCCATACTGCACTATCAGATGCGATGTCTATTTCTGTAGATGTAGACTGATAATCAATCCATAATGTGCCGTCAAAAGGCACTATACCGTTGAGATATAATACTTTTGCGTTTTCGTCAATTACTGCTGTATGTGAGCTGTCTTTGAATTCTAGTCTTTGATTGAATGGGACCAACTCGTAATACTCTACCCTTTGATCACCATCAAATATCTTAATAGGGTATTTATCTTCATATAGACGTGAAAAATCTGTTATGTCGGCAAGTGATATTGCCGTCTGCCATGTACCGGCTGTAGTAGCTGATAGGGATTTATCTGTTTTGCGTAATACTACCCATGGGCGTTCTTCCTCTAAAATAGCCTTTGCATTAGATACTAAAATATCCATGAGTGTTGCATCCATAGAAGCACCACCATTGAGTTCTGTAATAAAGGTAGCTAATTGTGTTCCTGTTGTTATCATGATGTTAATCTTTTAATATCTATTAATGGCTTGTCATCAGGCGTTTCTTCTTCTTTTTGCGGTCTATCTTTATTAATTTTAGGTTGTAACACAAAAGCAGATGTGAATGTAAGTGACTTAATCCCCTTATCCACAGAGTTATCCACAGACTCGATTGTTTTGTCCGCGATTTGGTTCATTATTGTTTCTACATCCTCTACAGATATGCCGGTATCTTCTTTTGGCTCGCTGAGCTTATCGAGTATAGGTTGCAGATCAGTAGGTTCTAATTTGATACCTCCGATTAGTTTTTGTACCTCCTCTATACCATCTAATACTTCATCCCACCTCATTTCATATGTAGGAGCTTTGGGGATAGTTACTTTGGGGGCTTTGTTTGCTTTGACTACTTCTTCAACAATCCTACGTAATGTTCGCGCATCTACCCCCCCTCCACCACCGCCACCGAGATTAGTTGGCAATTGATGTACGAGGTATGTGGTTTCTTCATCGCCATAGTTCTCGCTTTTAGTTGTATAGCCCGAATCTGTGTATACAGATGTCACTATAGAAATATAGAATCCTTGACCTGATGTATCTGCTGGCACTTGCCAATCTTTTTTGAATCGTTGTGATCCTTTGTTTTCTAGCTGTAGAGTAGCTAGGATTGCATCTGTATATGCATTGCGAATAACAGCCTGAACATAGTATGTGTCGGTATCTAAGTGGTTCGCTATTTGACGTACCACCGTGAAATTTTGTTGTGGTCGCAGTTGTACAGACATATTATGCTATAGGTTCCCAGATATAGGTTACGTGTGTTTGGTTGGTTGTATCTACTGTTATACCATTTGGAAATAGCGCGCCTACTTTGATTGCACCACCTGTAGATGTCATGAGTGTACTTCCAGCCAAGTATATCTTGACGTTTCCATCTCCATCAGTTGCACTATCAGATACTTCAATAACTGATGATGCAACATCTGCACCTATGATGATTGCATGCAAAATTGATTTGCCAGTTGAAATAACCTGATCTGCACCTGCTGTTGCTTTGTACGTTGGTGTGTATGTTTTATACATATGTTTATAATTTATCTATTAACCTTATCCCTCGCCCCATAAAGGGCGAGAGTAAGGTCGATATTACAGTCCCGGACAAGTTCCGTAACTAATCACTGGTATCACACCTGAGCCGTTTGTAGGGGCTGTGGTTGATGCTGTGAATTGTAGACGGAGTGATGTTGCGGTTGAGGTAGCATATGACTGAATACATCCTACAGCAATTGTTGAGGTTGCTGTGTTAGATGTACTAACTGTCAAAGTTCCGCCACCGATTGTCAAATCTCCTGATGTGACCACTTCTCCGGCATTAGATACGGTAAACTCATTGGTTTTACCTACGCTAATGCCCTCATTGAAGTATTCGCGCACTGAGTGGTATACACCACCGAGATTGCTTGTCGTGCTTCCTGTAGGAATTAGTAGACCAACTATAACTCCAACAATGAGTCCAACGACTATTTTGATTGTGTTGTTCATAGGTGTCTAAGGTTAGTTACTAATTAACAGTTGTAGGGCTTGAAGTAAAGGCTGATGCATTAACAGCAAGTTCTACGATTGCAGGAGCTTGGTCTGTGAAGACTTTTGATCCGTACACTGTCCATCCGATATAATCTCGTCCTACTTTACCTGTAACAGGGTTATCTGTCATTGATGGTTTCTTCTGAACAACGAGAGAACATGCCTGTCGTGCTAGAGAGAATATCATGTGCAATTGCTGTAGGGCAGGTGTCCATACGTTTCCTGCCGCGGTCAAAGTTTCTGATACAACTACGGTACCCCATCCTGCTGATACTACTGTAGCAACATCTCCGGTGTTATCGTTAGTCCATACCATATTCTTCAATTTCTTTCGATTTGCAGTTGAAACAGCAACGTATCCAGTATCTGTGTCTTCTGCTTCTGTGGTTGCACCACCAGCATTAAGGAATTCTACGAGGTTTGCTCGTGTGATATCCACTGTTGAAGCGATATGAATACTTCCTGCTGTTGATCCGAGGGTTGCACGGAAAGTCAATGTTACGCCATTGATGGTGATTGTGTCGCCATCTGTTGGGTTAGTTGCAAGTGCAAGTGATCCTGTCCACACCAAAGCGTTAGATAGGAACAATTCAAATCCGTGGAAATATCCATGATATGAATTTCGAGATACTTGATCTCCGAGCAATGTGTCTTTACCACCTAGGTACAATTCAATGTAGGTAAGAATCTCTGGAGAGATAACTGCTACCGGCATATTTTCCATCTCCTCTAGCTTCATTGCTGAGCTAAATCGTTTGTTGTAGTAGATGGTGTTATTCAATCGGAGCTTCTGCATTGCTACAGAAAATACTGTTGCAATGTTTGAGGCTGTGGCTGTTAGACCATTACCTGCTGTTCCGCCAAAATCTCCATCATCGAGTGATGTTCCTGCTCCCTGATATACAGTAAGCAAAACGTCTGCATCAATCTGATTTACAAGAGCATTAGCTATTTTACGGCCGTATTTCTGCTTAAGAGGAAGATGTGCTTGTAGCAAATCTAATTCTTTGATGTAGATTGACTTCTCTTTTTCTTTGTCGATTACCAGTGTTTCCTGTGTATCTGCGATAGCTTCTGTAGAGTAGCTACCATCGCCACCCATATCATTCGCAGGACCTAAGTCTGATGAATATGATCGAGCAACTGTTTGACCTTTTGTAAGGCCTGATTCAAGACGTGTGTCTGCAAGGATCTGGTATACAGGTTCCTTGAAGTGTGACAACTGATATTCTGCTGAGAATACCGTCTTGAATGTCATTGTGTTTGGATTCATTATTTTGATAAATTAATTGGATAAATTATCAAAAAAGAATTCGTGTCTATAGGATTATTTTTCGTCCATCACTATCGGTATGTAGTCCTCCACTATTTGGGTTGTTTCTGTAGTTTCTCTCCCATTCTGTTTGCTGTTTGATTGTCATCTTTGAAAAGTCTGGCTCTGATTCAAATTCTGTAGGTGGTACTGTTGTATCCATTGCCCTACCTTTTGAATCAAATCCGCGCTTTTTTGGTGACACAAAGTCTGAGATTGTATCCTTGTTTTTGAACAAAATATAATCTAATTCTTTGTCTTTCCATTCAGCTTTAGAGGATAGTTCTCTTAGTTCTTCTTGGACGATTTTCTTCTCATCATCTGAGATATTTGGAAAAATAGTCTTGATAGCTGGCTCTATTGCTTTAAGTGAGTCATTAAACTTCTTTTCAGCAATTGCCTGACTGTTCTGAGTTTGCCATTCTTTGAATTGACTGAGTGCTGTTTTAAGTTCCTCAGTATCCGCAGAATTAAACTTCTTAGAAAGGTCTTCTGTGATGGTTGCGCGCAGTTTTTTTACAACTTCGACATCTCCACCATCATCTTCTATCTGTTGAATTAAAGCATCAAATTCATCTTTTGTGTCTTCTTTTGCTTTTTGAGTTGGGTTTGCTTTCATCTCCTCGATAGTCTGCGTTAAGGCATCTATCTGGGATTGATACTTGCTCTCCATTTGCTCTTGAGCTTTTTGAGCTTCTTTCAACTGATTCTTTTTTTCCTTGTATTCGTCATAGATACTCTTCTTTTTTGATTTCTCTGAGTTGTCTTCCTCGTCATCTTTATTGATAACAGGCTTTTTCTCAGTGTCGTCAGTTGGAACAGGATCCGGTGCATCTGGTTTTGTAGGTATATCTAGATCATCTAGATCTACACCTGCTTCCTTGTATGCATCGATTGCTTCTTGTTCTTTTTTAGACATATTGACTTATTATTTAAGGCCCCTCAGTCGCTGGGGGATAGGTTTGGCCATGATCCTATAACATGTACTGCGATAAAGCCGTGCAGTGCCGGGAAAAGACTGGTGTCTTTTGTTCTGCCTACCATATAGATAGGCAGTGCAAATTACAACAGATCTACTGTTCCACCTTGTTTCCTTGCAAATTCTTCTGCAAGTTTCTTGTATTCTTTGCCGTGTCTTTCTGAGCTATAATCTCGGACCTCTCCTCGATATGATACTCGTGCTATACCTGATGTTTTTGGATTTGGATTCTCCATTGCATCTTCTTCTCCGTTATCTTCTGGCTGTGGGAGCAATGCAACAAGGTCTGCAACTTTAGCATCAGCATCATAATCAATGCCTAGTTCTTCTAATTTTTCGATTACTTCGTTTTTTGTTAGTTTTGCCATAAATGTTTGTTTATTTTTAATAACTATCTTAGTATACAACATCACTCTAAAATGTAGCGTTTATTTTGCGAGAAACGCTTGGATATCTCTCTGAATACGCAAAATTTCTGGATCTGGATTATCTTCGGCAAGGTGTAGCACCCACTCCATAGTCTTACGTTGCGCCCATATTTCGTTTAATCTCTGCTGTTCTATGTTCTCGGTTTGCAATTGTTCTGCGAGCAATGATCGGTATTGTGATCTAACTTCGGACATCAGCATTTTGGTAAAGTCATGCTCACGCCAGCTTTTTATTAAATTGCTATCTCCGATGCGTTTTTCTAGGTCTTTCCATACGGCCGTATTCTCAGCCTTTATTTCTGGGTCTTTTTCGTCTTCCACAAATATCTTATACGTTTGTTTTAGTTCTTCTGGTGTCATTATATTGCATTATTACCTATGTTCATTGCTTTTGATATTCCGCCCGGAACACCCGGATTAGATGCTTGTGATTGCTGTGGCATCATACTTCCTCCTAATTGTTGGGTATTAGCCTGTTCAATACGGCCTTGTTCTGCAACTTTACGTTCGATATTAGTTTGTACTATCTCTCTATGGGACATTGCGTATTGAACCAGTTTTGTGTATTGATCCATAGTGATAGACATCCTTTTATCTGCTGTAAAGTCGAGGATTTTTTGCATAAAGGCAACAGTAGCTCCATACCATTGAGTCAAAGGTTTGCCAGTTAGACAAAGCTGTATAGCTTGCTGTGCCATAGCCATAGACTTCCGATCCGCAAATGTGACGTTATCAAGGAATTCTGCTATCTCTGCATCTTCATAGCCGGCAAAACGTAGTATTTCTTCATCACGTTTTTTGCTGTTGATGTTTGGACTTTGAGCAAGGAGGGCAAGGGCTTTTTCACGTTTCTGTGCTTTCATTTCATTATCTGCTTGCTCTTGTTCTGTTGAAACAATGAGAACATCTATATCTTTTGAGGTTTTAAGGTCTGCTCTGGTTATTTCATCCCAATCTAATCCTTGCTCTCCTAGCATGCGGATAGCCATTTTAGCAGGCATATGCTGTTTTAATCCCCATATATATTTACGGCCTAGATCTGCCATCATTGACTGGAATGGTTGAGAACTCCATGATAGACGTTTTGATACGGCTTTTTGTTCTGCAAAAACAACTGATGCTTTTTTGGATGAGTCTTGTACAGATCCCATGCTTAGCTCTGTTGCTCCGGTGTTTTGACCTAGAGTACCGCTAATCCAATCAATAAGATTGACGGTTCCGCCCAATTCACCAACTTTGAATTCGTATACTCCCTCGCTAATTCTGCGTGATCCACCCTTAGTATCGACAGGGACCAATGCATCAGGTCGATACATAGCTTCATCTAGGGCTTTTACGTCTTTGAACATCTCCTTATCATATGCTCGCGCACCAAAATTACGCTTCTCACGGTTTGTAAGTTCCTGATTGAATAGGGCTACGATTGAGTCTGATGCGTAATATAAATCGTCTGAATACGCTTTGGATAGGAAATTTTCATCATCATCATGTGTTGCATATGTAACCCAAGGGTATTCATTAGATTCTTCTATTTCTTTCCAAGGTCTGAAATCAAGCCATGTTCTTGTCCATGGATCAAAGAATATGTAGTATCTCTCTCCATCTATCTCTAGGATATGCGATACGAGTTTATGGACAGTGGTGCCTACGTATGCGTTATTGCCAGCATCGAGTCCTAATGGTTTGAATCGATTGTATATTTCTTCTCGGTTGTTCAAATCTGCCGGCAACTGATCGGTATTGCCACAATATGCAAGCAATCGTGATACCTGTGTTTTATTGTATATGCCGTTTTTTGCACCTTTTTTAAGGTCGGCTGTTGTTCGTTTTATATCTTCTCTACCAGCAAATAGGTGATCTTCTATGAATTTGCCACCATCTGGTTGAAAATTGAAATGTTTAAGTGGTACGTTTTCGAGGTTCGTTTGATAATGAGGGTCTGATGATGGTCTAAATTCAAGTATTGCTATACCGTTCATGATTGCATGCTTGCGTGCGGTACGTAGTTTATCATCCCATTTGCTATTCTGTGCAGAATCAAGGATGTCATTATTCCATGCAGATTGTATTTTTTTGACCTTGAAATAATCTGATGGATCGCCTTCTTTGTACTTGAGTCTGATAGGCGTATCATTCTGTGCATTAAGTGTGTCGATCATACCGGGAAATACTGGGATAGGTACAGAAAAAAGCTGTCTGAGCTTTTTTGGTATATCTCCATCGTATAATGCCCAATACTTTCCTAACTTTGCTAAGCGTGGTTTTTTGAATTCGTAGCACGTGTTGATTTGTTTGAGGGCTATATCTAACGCTTTTTCGGCTTTTTGTTCCAGCGTTAAATTAGCAAACTCAGAATCAAAGGTGTCTACTTTATAGGGTTCTTGTTCCATAGTGTATATAATACACTACTGGCGTTTTTTGTAGCGTAATTCCTTTATGTAGTCGCGCGCGCAGAGTCCTTTTGCGTGATGATCTATGATATAAAAAGGCACGGAACACATACGGCATCTACCCATTTTGTCTTTATTCAAATTATTGTTGCCCTCGTTTTCAATATCATCAGGATAGCCACAATGCGGACAAGGGTAAAATCTAATAATCTTATCGGACAAACGTGTCTTTTTTTGTCCTATAGGTATTGTGTACCTTTCTTCGCATCGTTGGCATATTTTTGTTACCTCACTCATTTGTTGGCTTTTGATATGGGGGCTGATAAAACGGTGCTTCACATTGATTAGGGCATTGATACCCTGCTATTGGATCATATATACAATCTTCTTCTTTGGATAACATTCCACAGTACGGACATCTGACATAATTATCGCGCTTTTCCATGTTGTTCTAGTTGATCGATTAATTGTTCGGCTACCATGTACGAACTTTCATCTACAGAAATAATTGCATTGACGTGTGAATGTTTAAGGTAATCTACAGCGACAAGGTGTTTCTGATCATCTCCGATGTTTTTTTCATAGACAACAATCATTATATCGCTGAGATGCGTAGCTTGTACTACCTTGTAACCAACTAAATCTTGCAGGACATGTTTCATGTAATAAATTATATCATAGATTATTCTATACCGGGGGTTTCGTATGCAGGTTGTTTATACACAGGTTTTGCTGAGTCTTTTACTTCGGCAAAATA
>Ga0210043_1002850_pt1 | contig 10807 bp, 18 predicted proteins | sample CryGeymet201501t_FD_183990 | JGI IMG/M metagenome (GOLD analysis project Ga0210043, IMG submission 183990) | Groundwater microbial communities from Crystal Geyser aquifers in Utah, USA - Crystal Geyser metaG 2015-01t (SPAdes) (version 2) | ecosystem: Environmental > Aquatic > Deep subsurface >... | reverse complement strand
AGAATAACCAATACAATCAGATGCTTCATGCCAGCCCCTGCCGATATTGCGTCTTGCGACCCGGTTCAAATACGGCGGTCAGCACCTGATTGCGAGTCGGCATATCATCATCCGCCAGCGACAAATGCACCCAAGCGCCTTCGCAAATCATCTGGTCGAACTTCAGACCAGAATCCAGCAGCGACTGGCATATCTCTTTGGGCGTACCGTAGCCTGGGCAGAGGAAATCTACGGCCAATCCCAGTGTGTGCTGGCTATTCTTTGCGCCGCCAATCAGGGTGTTGAGTTTGGTACAACGGAAGCCGCTGCTGATCTGGATAGGGTATTCGCCCAGTAACTGGCGCACGGCTTCAAGTAGCGTGGCAATTTTGTTCAGATTCATCAGCACCGATTTGCTTGGCGTGTTATCAATTCTGCCGCGCACTGCCTGCTGCGAATGCGTCAGCTCTTCCAGGGTAAAATGGGGTGAGAGATTCATTTGTTATGCCCTCTGTGGTTTGGATTGGAAACGCACCGGAGTCGTCAGGCAGACCCGCGTTTTATAGCTGTAATGCCCGGTCGGGCGATATTTGCAGCCGCCGTGATCCGGCAGGCGCTCGTCAGCCAGTCGCGACCAGTGGGCGCAGCGTCCGCATATTTGTTTAGGTGTAGGGGGGGTGTTCATGCCGCGACTTTACGCGCGCGCGAGGGGGCGGTTAAGACGGAACAGATTCCGCCGGACACCCTCACCCGGTTACGGGAGAGGGCTGAGGGGAGAGGGCGTTACGCGTGCAACGCCTTTTCGATCGTATCTGCATCTTGCTGCATCAGTTTGAGCAGGTCTTGCATGGCGGCGATCAGGTTGGCGGCGTGGTTGCTTTTCTCATCGTTCGCAACGCAGCACGGCACCGCTTCCAGCGCACAGCTTGCCACTGCCTGTACGGCACTGATACGGCCTGCCAGGTCATACCAGGCACCGGGGAGCGCGGCGTTCATGCTGCACCCCCCAGATTCAGTTCGCCTTGCGGGGTGGCTTCCGCTGGAATGGCAGGCAGCACGCCGTCGCGGCGGGCGATGAATACCCGCTGGCGAATGTAGTTGCTGCACTTGCCGGTGACGCGCATGATTTCGGCGTTGGAATCGCCGCGCGCCTTCATGTAGATGATGGTGCGGCGAATGTCTTCGGCCTCATGGCGCTTTTGCAGTTGGGCGATGACACCCAGCGAGCGGATATGGCCTTTTTGCGAGCCGATCATCTGGCCTTGCAGGCCAATGAAACGCTGGTCTTGCACATGCAAGGCTTCGGTCAGGGCTTTGACCATATCAGTCAACTGGCCGACTTGGGTGGCGAGGGCGAGGGTTTGCGGTTCCGGCCTGGCGAGATTTCCTGTGACCAGCGCGTCATAGGTTTGAATGACCTTGAGGTGGAACATCGGGCTAATCCACATGGCGTAGCAGTACACCAGTTCGCGGCTGCCGTAGCTGCCACGAGCTTTTCCGCCATTGATAGATACCAGTGCGCGAATTCCCACACTGGAAATTTCCTCAATCAATTCCTTGGTTTGCTGACTCCGCAGCCACTGAGCAGGTCTGTGTTTTTCCTGACCTCCTGCTGCCTTATGTAGATCGTTTAGGCAGTAGCGTCCGTGTTCATCTTGATGGATGGTGGTATTGGCGATGGTGATAGCGTGGTTGTGCATGGTGAGACTCCTATTCAAACGTTTAAGGAATCCGCTCTTATTCACTTCCAAATGAAGGAGGGCGGCAATGCGGGTTGGAAGACCGGGAATAGGAACCGGCGCAGCCGAAGCTGCCCCGCAATACCGCCCAAACTGGGTTGCATTGCTGACGGACGCTTGCACCCGATTTCTGGGTGTAAAAAAAGCCGCTGTTGCTGGCGGCTTGTCCGCCTATTCCGGGCTTCCAAACCCGGCTGCCAATATGTGGCAGCGGGAGCATCTTAAGCCCGGATACGAATGACTGTCAAACTTTTTGCGCGCGTGTGGCACTGCGATCAACCCCTAAAATAACCCGCCCTGCCTGTCATCCACTTCCTGCCCCAGCACTTTGCGCACGGTGCGGTCGGTGGTGCGCAGTTCGCGGGCGATCTGGCGGTGGCTTAAGCCTTGTGCCTTGAGGCGATGGATGGCTTTGCGGCGCTCGGCGCTGTGGTGGGCATGGTCGCCTGTCACCGATAAGCCAATACTGATCACCTCGCCCGGATAGGCCTTTGATAGTTCAGTCGCCGCCTCCAGCCCGATCAGCTGTGCCAGGTGATGCTCGGCATCCATGTGTTTGGGGACGTACAGCGACACGCCGCCAAACTTGTCAACCAGCAGCAGGGTGGCGGTCGAGCCGATCAGCTCGGATAATCCGTAGAGAAATGGCGAGAGGTTCATGATGTTCCTTTACCGGATTACGTTTTTTGGGGGTGCGCAATCTCGCGGCGCTGCAGCCCGCTGTTTGGCGTATTCCAGCGCAGCGATGATCTTGCCCAGTTGTGCGCCCGTGCACCACTCGAAGCGATCAATCTTGAACATGTGGCGCGCCATGCCGTCCGCGTAGGCATCCGGCTTGTTGTCCAGAGCGATCAGCAAGGCACGGATTTTACTGACCTGTGCGACCTTTTCCCTGGCTGGGGCGGGGCGCTGTGACGCTGTTGACTTGAACCCCAGCGTCTTGAAGTGATCGAGCAGTTCTTTGCGCTGCTTCCAGTCCAACTCCTTGCTGCTGGACACGCCGAAACGATCATGCAGCATCGCGCGATAGGTTTCCTCATCCATGCCGACTTTCTGACGGGCGACGTGGATCAACTGTATCTCGCGACGGGCAAGATCGGCTTGTTTGAATTTGGCTGGGTATTGATTGCTCATTTCATGCTCACTTTCGTTTAACAGGCATTAAACCCGTAAAAGTTTCGTTAAACCGTCTCTCGCAGCCCGCTATTTGTAACGGGCTGGAAGTGAGGGTTTTACCCGCAAGGGGTAGGCCGTAGTTGCGCTGGCGCAGTCGAGACTGCGCACTCCATATCAAACTGCGTCTTGTTCAAACGGGGTGATTACAAAATCTTCCACGCCCTTAATAAAGGTGATTCCTGCAATGCCTGTTACGGCTTCTGGATCAGCTTGCATGGCCTCCTTATTGACCTCCGGTTTTTCGCGGATGAATCGGTCTAGCCCCAACTTTTTCAGCGTTTCAATTACCAGAGCTGGCTTACTGACGCGCACGCTCGGTGGCCGTTGCCGCCACTGCACCTCGCCGGTGACCAGATTCGCGGTCTTGAACTTGCCGCCGTTGGTAAGATCGAAGCGGTTGGCTTCGCACCAGGCTTGCAAGCCTTGCTGACGGGCACCGAGGTCGCCCTTGAGCACCTCTAGCCGGGGCTGGTAGGTCTCGGTGATGTGGGCAATGGCATCATTCATCTCGGCCTGTTCGCGCAACAGCTTGCGTTGCAGGTCGCCGAACTGGCGGATGTATTGCGCGGCCTCGTCGCGGGACTGAGGGACATCCAGTTGCGCTTTGGTTTTGATACGGGTTTTAGTAGGTGTGGCCATTTTTATCTCCTGTTTTTGAACTGTTTAAAATGTCTTTTACGGATTGAGGCATGGTGCTGCGGGGTTTTAAATCCCCCTCCGCTACGCTCGCCCCCCTTTGTAAAAGGGGGGGTGGGGGGGATTTGCTTCTGCCCGCCAGCCGGTCTTCGTGCTGTTGCTCTTTTCGCTGGTCTGCCTTGAGGCTGTAGCCCTCGATGATCGCCAGCAGATAGCCGTGGCTCTTCAAGGGCAGCGTCAGGTTGTCGCGCTTGGCGATCATCTCGTCCATCGCCATGCGCCAGTAATCCTGCGGAGCTGAGCAGATATGGCCGTTGCGCTCGATACGGGCAGCGGTGATCATCGGCAGCAGCTCGTTGATCAGGTTGGCCAGCCGATCCAGCGTCAGGTTGCGCTTGGCCGGACGGAACAAGGCCAGATACCGGATCATGTGCCAGCCCAACGGCGATGGCAGTTGCATCGCCGCCATCACCGCCTCGCGCGCGCCTTCGTTGCCCAGCAAGGCATCGAGAGAAAACAGCGCGCCACAGGCTGGGCAGGTGAGTTTCATACCCGCACCCCGTCGGGGAATACCCGTGCCATGAACGTATCCAGCCGTTGCAGCTGCATCGGATTGAGTCGGATCACCTCCTCGTCCAGCGTGATGAAAAGGTTGTAATCGTCCGACAGCATCAGGCCAAAGGCGGGTTCTGCGGGGGCGATGACGACCGGTGTCAGCGCAGCGGGTGCGGAGGGCGCAGCGGGCGCGGGTTTGGTGCGCCTCACAGCGGGGACGGATACCGTAGAGGGGGTCGCGCGCACGGAGGCAAAATAAATCCGCTCGTTCACGCTCCCGGTTTGAGTGAGCTTTTTGTTGACATTGACCATATCCCAGATTGCCTTGGTGATTTTTTTATTACCGGCCGTCGGGTATTTTTTAGACGCAAAGTCCAGTAGTTGATCGCGACTAATGCCCGGGTGAGCGGCAACTTCAGTCAAAATGTCCAGGCACAGCGTGGGGAAGATTCTTGAGCGCGTCATACGCCCTTGAGGCGCTGGCACTTTTTTTACGATGACGGGGGCGGGGGTTTGCATGGTGATCTCCTGAGTGATAATTGATGTTTTGGGCTGTATTTTTGCAGCCAGGCTTTGCTGGTATTTTTTTTCGGCCATCGCGCGGGTATGGCCGTCAATGACAAACGAACCTCTGACAGGGGGGGTGACAACACCCGTCAGCCAGTAGACTTGTGTGCATACGCCGTAGTGCGTGATCGCTGCGGTATTGATTTCGCCGCCGTCGAACATCTCGTCGAGCAGCACCTGCACCGCAGCACGCTCACCGTGACCCAGCAGGGTTTTTGCGGCAACATAGGCTTGACTGGATGATCCAGCCAACGCCTTGAGAATAGCGGCGCGCAGGTCGGGGAATAAGGTTGGTGTGTTCATACCCATATCTCCATCATCTCGTCGGTATGGTGACTTTGAGCAGGGTCTTTTTGCTGACCTCAACCACATACATACCGTCCGGTATCTCGTCATCATTCAACTGTTCCAGCGCGTATTGCAGTGCCTCGGCCTCGCTGTCGAACAGCTCCGACGGCATCACGATGCCATATTGCGTAGCCATCAGATTTCCCCCCGCAAAGTTTGAATGCGCAGTGCCTGATAGGTCGGGGCGTTCATTTTGCCAGGGGCGGCAAGATGGCGAGCGGCGGCGTATTCCGCATCCTCCAGCCGCGCTTCGGCATCCAGCCGCCCCAGCACGGACTGTATTAACAGCAAGACCAGAATCCCTGCCACGATGCGCCAGTTACGTAATTTCATGATTTGTCTCCTTGTTTGTTGTTGTTGTAATGGCAGCCCTGACAGGCCAGCCAGTGGGTTTCCTTGGCACGGCCACCAAAGGGGCGCGGCGCAGTAGCGCGGCGCTGGCAGTCGGGGCCGCTGATTTCCAGCCCGCTATGCGGGCAGGGATAACGGTCGTATTGAGCGCGGATCGCCGCTTCCAGCTTTTCTACCCCAGCGCCATATTTACCGGACAGGTAAAGAGATACCGCCGTCCGTGAGTAGCCAATTGCCGCACTCACCGCTGTCATGCTGCTGGCATCAACCGCCGCAAAACATAAGTCGAAGGTGTGCACATCGTTAGTCATGGCACGCCACCAACGGATAGACCGTGTCGCTGTTCGGGTCGTAGACCGTGTTGGCGTTGACGCGCCAAACTGGGGCACGACGACCGTCGTTGATCGCGAGGCGATAGCGGAGGCAGCCGTTACTGGTAAGCGAGGCAGCCGGTTCGCGCACGGCTTCGCGTTTGATGATCCCGGCTTTTTCCAGCGCGCGCAGATATTTGCCGAGATTGCCGGGCGCATCTTTTTCTGTGCCATTAGCCAGCGTGGCCAGCAGCTCACGTGCCGTGAAAGTGATGCGCTTGCGCATCACCCACCAGGCGCGCTGACGCAGGCCGATGGTGACGGTGCGGGGGCAGGTTTGACCTTTGCGGGACATTATTTCGCCTCCCTTTTAAGGGATTTCATCGCGTCTTCGCACAGTCTCACCCCCTTGATGTCTGTCGCGATCAGTTCATCCTTGCCAAACTTGGCGCCGATTTTTTCCAGGGTCATGCAGGCGTTACTCATCAGGCGATAACGCCCGCGCGATTGCTCAAAAACCTGCTGGGCAATACCCTGATCGGTGCGCACCTCGCACAGCTCGGCCAGATACGCAGCGCAGTCGGCCACCGTAGCGGGCTTTAGTTCGGGCGCGGCAGAGACGCGGGTCGCGACGTGCGCGAGGCGGTGTTCTGAAAATCGGTGTTTCTCCGAGGTGTGACACACCAGCACCAGCACGATATTGGCCTGCTCGGCGATGCGTCGCAGATATTCGATGCATTCGGCCTTGTTGGGCAGGCCGTGCTGGGCTTCGTCCAGGATGATGGGCTGGCGGTTGGCGCGGAAAAATTCGACCATGCCTTTGTATTGGTCAAATTTTCTGTGTCCGATGATACCGGTCTGGTCAGCCAGATAGTCGCGCAAAAAACTCAGACTCATACCGGGGATACCTTCCAGATAGATCGCGTCGCGCGCCGCGCCCCAGTTGTCCACGGTGCAGCTTTTGCCCGTGCCCGGCTCGCCGGTGAGCAGTAAAATACATGCTTCCGGGCTGCCGCGATTCTCGACAGCGGCGACGCTGCCCATAAATAAACGGTGATTACTGGTTTCAACAAAATGCTGTTTCATTTATACTTCTCCTGTTGTTGTTGCTACTACTACAAAGGCCGTCGGTTAGCTCGTTACTAGCCAGCGGCCACCTCTTTATTCTTCCGTGGGTCTTCCCCGTCGCAATACAGCCACAGATTCACGTTGTCCATGCTGGATAACGTCGGTTTTTCTGCGGTCGGGGTGGCAAAATCTGCCGCCGTCAGCTCGCGCACCTTCGGCGCGGGCGGGGTTAAATCAATAAAGTCTGTGATGTCCTGGGTAAATTCGCCCTGCGCCTCGATGACGTTACCCAGCTCTGCATTGGCTTCGTTGATGTCGCGCTGCGCGCGGCCAATCTTGCCGTCGGCGCGATCCTGGCGCTTCTTGTCCATATACGTAACAGGGAAGGCGGCGCGCTTGTGAGCGTTCCACTCGGCGACGCATAAAAACGTGCCATCCATGCGCAACACCCAAATTTTGTCCGCATCGTGCAGATCGAAACGCACCCGCACCCGTTCGCCCTCGGCCAGCGCGTCAATCAGCATCGCGTTGGCATACACGTTATTGAAAATCGAGATCAACCCGCGCTGTGGAACGCGTCCCACCTCCGGCATCCACATCACGGCTAACTCGTCATCGGTCGGTCCGCAGGCTTCACTATTCGGGTCGAGCCGCAGCGCATATTCCTGCACCGGAGTCCGGTTATCCAGTGCGCGGTGCGCGTGGTGAGTGTTGTATTCTCCATCCCAGCCCAGCACCCGTTCGCAGTCGTCCAGCAACTGTTTCCATGTCGGTAACACCGCGCGCCCCGTGCCGTCTTTTTTATTCAGCCCCACCAGCATTTTGCGGGTGGCTTCCTTGTCCGCGCCCTTCCATGTGCAGGTCGGATAAGTGCGCGCCATCGGGATGGTGGTCACTTGCCACAAGCGTTCAATAATGCCGCGCGCCTGCGGATTGCCCGGGATGCCGGTTTCGTGGGTGATGCCCTGGCGCGCCAGCGTGCCGTGGATAGGGCAGTCAATCAGTTTGCCCGTCTCGCCTGAGCCATTGTCCGAATAGAACACCAATGGCCGTGCGCGGGTCTGTTGTTCGGCATGGCGCAGGGCTGCGGTCACCGCGATGGTGCTTTCCGCCAGATCCACGCTCCAGCCGACAATACGGCGCGACACCCAGTCAATTACAACGGTAATTTCAGGTGTGAAAGGCTGGCCGTGGATCGGGTGTTGTACCTTGGCCTTGAAGCTATGGCCGTCCGCCACCCAGATGTCGTTGCTGTAAAACATACTCACGTCGCGGGCTACATACGCCTTCAGGCCGCGCCATTCCGACCCCGTCATGCGACCTCGATACTTCATCGTCACCGGCAGGGATTTTTCAATCCGGTAAAATGTGGCCAGCGCAGGGCAAGGCAGGCTTTGTGCTGCAAACCAGCCTTGTGCTGCGCGCCAGGCTTCTGAGACAGGGGGTCGCGTCGGGCGGCAATAAAAGATCAAAAAGGCGTGGATATGGATCGGGGATTGCCCGCGCGCCGAGGTTTTACCGGGAATCAAATAGCGCCCCAGTTCACCCTCGCCACGCCCTTGTATATAGGCCGCATACATCTTTTGTAGGCGCGATAACAGAGATGCCTGTGTTTGCCCTGCTTGGCGCGGCTTAATATAAGTAGTCTTCGCCGCCACAATCAATTCTGGCCGCGCAACCCCGCCCAATACCCGTTCGGCCAGCTCGATCATGGCGTGCCGCGCCGAACAACCGGACAGCGCCATCGCGGAATCAATCGCCTGGCACAGCACCAGCCCGGCATCGCGACGGGCACGATCCAGATCGTTAAGACTGGCTTCCGGTTTAACGCGCCGGACCAGCCCGCGCTTGACCATCGCGCCGTCGGCACGGATAACCTCGTGTTTCTTAACGGCGGGGCAGGGCGCTGACACCTGCGCCGGGGTCACCGCCATCGCCTGATGCAGGCGCTGCGCCAGCACCGCTTCGCGTACCTGTTTTGGCAGCGTGGCGAGTGGATACAGGCGTTTTTTACCACCAGCAAACGGCACTTCATCAAACGGCCATACCTCTTTAGTGGCCTTTTTTTGACATCCTTGTTTACTGATGTCAAGCGCCTCCGCAAGGGTCTTGATGTCGGCCTGCGCCGCAGTCATCGCGGCGGGGATGCCGGCGTGGGTGATGAGGGCGGGGGCATTCATTTTTCTTCTCCCAATACCTTTTTGATGGCTCTCTCTTGACGGGCAATATCGCCTTTCAACATCTCCAGCCTGCCCAGCTCGGCGGCCAGCGATTCCTTGCCTGGTAATACCCGACAACCCAGCTTTCGAGCGAAAAAATCCGCCACCGCGAGCTGCTCGGTGGCCGCATCAAAGGCGATCGCCGTTTCCAGATTGGGCAGGTATTCCTCGCTGGCTTCAGATGTATATTTGTCAAGCGTGTTGACCGTCACCTCGCGTCCCAGCAAGCGGCTCATGTCTGCGGCGATCTGGTAGCGATCCTTGCTGCACGCCTTCACTGCGTCGCCCATCACATGGGCGATTTCGCTGCGAAACCGCCAGCCACCCGCTGTCTTGGGGTGCATCACCGGGATACTGGCGAACAGGTCACCGGTCAATGTGTCAATGATGTTTTTCATACACACCTCTGAGAGAAGGGTGAGGGTTACATCCTGCGAGTAAAATTCCTTCACCATGTAACGTCATGTCAGGCAGCCTTTTTTGATTTGCTGTCGGCGGCAGCGCGTTTGCTATTGCGCGCCTGCGCCGTTGCGTTAAACTGTATGACCCGAAACCCCTGCAACTTGCGTGAGCCGTCCTTGTTGTAACGGCTGGGCCAGATCACCATCGGATGCACGCCGATCGCATCGGCGATGCGCTGCTCGTTGATGGGGTAGCTGCGGGTAAAGGCTTGCGAAAGCGAGCTCGACCCGTTCAGTTGGTAGGCTCGGGCGATTCCCGCCAGGGTCATGTTTTTTTTGTTCAAGGCGGCCTTGATGTCCGCTGGGTGCCAGTCTTTGGTGGCTGGTTTTTTTTCCGCTTCGGTTCTCATTGTTTATGCTCCGGTGTTGTTGTGCGATGTGGCGCATTACATACCCAATTGAATATCATGTCAACTCAATTGACAATCTTTTTTATTGGTGTGCTTTTGGTTGTCGCTACGCATTTGCATCTATTTTTAAGGAATTACATGTTTTATGTTTATAAACATATAGTTATAGATAGCGACAACCGGTCTACTGGTTGTCGCTATTTGGTTGTCGCTAGATGAATCCTAGCGACAACCAAAAACAGACCGTTGGATCGCGTATAAAAGAGGCGCGTTCAGCCCTTGGATTGACCCAAAAGGAACTGTGCAAAAAGACTGGGATGCCATTGCAATCCTTGCGCGGCTACGAGTTATCGCATCGCACCCCCGGTGGTGATGCAATTGAGTATCTTGTGCGTTTTGGGATAAATGCCAACTGGCTGCTGACTGGCGAAGGCGCGATGCTGCTGTCAGACGTTCCGCTCCGCCCTGCTCTGCCTAAAATACTTGATGTTTACAAGGCGGAGGCACCCACGCGGCACCTGCGTGTCGCCGAGATGGAAGCGCACTATCACAGCCGCGACCCAGCCACGCTGCGCATGGCGATTACCCTGGCCGAAGAGGCCTCCGCCGTCCAGGCATTCAGCCTTGACCAGCGCGTTGAGATGATCCTGTCTTTTTATAACCGATTGTCAAAAAAGCCAGACCAATAAATCACAAAAGTATTCCACTTTGTTTTTATTGAATAAAGGGACGTGTTTGGATAGCGGACTTTGGGCTGTACGATGAAGCGGAGTTAGCAGCAAGACGGGGAATGCGACACGGACGGGGAGCGGCCTGACAGACGGTAGTTTTTCCGCTTTATTCTGTGCCAAATGATTTGCAAAAAAAGCCTGAATCGTGATTTTTGGGTGTTTTTTTGTGCCAAATGATTTTTGTCGCGTTTTTTTCTACGATAGCCTTTAAACCCTTATTTATTCAGGCTTGTCCCGCTTGGCCTTGCTTTATCCCACTTATTTCCTTCTGTGCCAATACTCCTGCAAGCTCATAGACGATGAAGGAAAGTTTCAA
>Ga0210043_1002849_pt1 | contig 10813 bp, 17 predicted proteins | sample CryGeymet201501t_FD_183990 | JGI IMG/M metagenome (GOLD analysis project Ga0210043, IMG submission 183990) | Groundwater microbial communities from Crystal Geyser aquifers in Utah, USA - Crystal Geyser metaG 2015-01t (SPAdes) (version 2) | ecosystem: Environmental > Aquatic > Deep subsurface >... | reverse complement strand
GGGCGGGCTGGGCGCGGCCGGATCGCACCCGGCAGTGTTTCCTGTGGCGCTGGTGGAGTTTGTGCTGACCGCGTTCTCGGATCCCGGCGATCTGATCTATGAGCCGTTCTGCGGCTCCGGCACCCAGATCGTCGCCGCCGAACGCGCTGGGCGACGGTGCTTCGCGATGGAACTGGACCCGGTCTACTGCGACGTGGCCGTGCGGCGGTGGGAGATTGCGACGGGGAAGGCTGCGGAACGGTCTTCACTTGAGGAGGCTGCGGCATGATCCAGTCGCGCTTCATGTCTCTGGTCGAATCCGTGACCAACGTCGTCGTGGGCTTTGCCATCGCGATCCTGACGCAAGCGGTGATATTCCCGATCTTCGGGTTTCATGCGTCGATGGGTGAGCACCTGGCGATCGCTGGGCTGTTCACCGTGGTCTCGGTGCTGCGCTCTTACGCGCTGCGGCGCTTCTTCGAGGCTGTGCGGGTGCGCGCAATCCACTCCGCTTGAATATGGCGCGGCAGCGGCGGTCATATTCAAGCGGCACCCGATCAGCGGGGTCATTCCGGCCCGCTGCCGATGCCGGGCCGAGGCGGCGTTCCCTCGGCGCATCCTCCCTGTTGGACCTGCCCCCGGCGCTGGTTGGCGTCGGGGGCTTTTTCGGGGGTGACAATGGCGCATAAAATTGATCGCGATGTCTTGCGCCGCCTCTGGGCTGAGGACTTGTCGTTGGCCCAGATCGGCGAGCGGTTCGGAGTCTCCGGACCAGCGGTGTGGAAAGCCGCAAAGGCGCTCGATTTTCCGAAACGTCCGCGGACTCAAAGAAAACGGGTTTGTCGGGCGAGCGATGGTGCAGCTGCTTGCGCCACGCCCGGGCCGACCGACCATCCGATGCCCGCTGGGCTGTCGCCGCTGGAGGCAGATGTCTGGCGCGGACGCGGCCGATGGGCGGCGCTGGCCGAGGCGGCGCAGGTTCACTCCGTCACGGTCACGGCCGCGCTGCAGGTCTGGCACCGTCTGCGGGTGAGATCATGAGCGGGACCAGACCCCCCGAAATTATAATTTCGGGGGCTATTTCGGGGGCTATTTCGGGGGATCAGAAAATGCCGCTGAGCAGCAGGCAGTGATGCTCGTGCATGGCGGCGCGCAAGCCCGCTTCCGGATCGTCCGGATCGCCAGCATTCATCGCGCCGAGCCTCATGGCGATCTCGACCAGCTCGCGCTTTCTCATGGCCCACAAGGGCTCCGCGCAGTCGCGGCCCGCGAAGCCACCGCGCTGCGCTGCCAGCGCGCGGGCGCGATCGGTGTGCATGCTCATGCGGCGTGCTCCGGACCAGCATCCACGACCCGGTAAACGCGGCCGCGCTGGTCTTCCGTCTCGGAGGTGACGATCAGACCAAGGCGCTTTTTCAGCGCGCCAGACATGAAAGCCCTCGCGGTGTGCTTCAGCCATCCGGTGGCTGCGACGATCTCCGCCAGCGTCGCACCGTCCGGCGCGCGCAGCATGGCGATCAGCGCCGCCTGCTTCGTGCCCTCGCGCTGCGTGTGCACCGTGGGCGCGGGTTCTGTGGCGGTGGCGGTATCCCGCGCGGTTTCTTCAGTTGCCGCCTCCTGCGCCACCGTGCGCTCCGTGTGTGCATCCTCGAAGGTGATGCCAATGGCGGCGAAGCCTGCGTCGGTCGCGACCAGCTTGGTGCTGTAGCCATCACCTTTGTCGCGCCAGAGCAGCAAATCGCCTTTGCGGATGTCGGCTTTGACTTCTTCGAGGAAGCCCTTGGCGATCATCGCGTCGACCACTTTGGCGGCCGCGCCACCGCGCAGGCTCTCAGGCAGCGGCAGTGCGATGTGCTCGGGCCGCTGGGCGGCGGCGCGCAGGATCATGGCTTGAGTGTCGGAAAGTTTGGTCATGGTGGTGGCTCCTGTTTGAGTTGGTCCGGTCATGCTGAGCCCACCACATAGCTGTGTGCTGGGTCCGCGCGCTGCAGGCGGTTGGCCTCGTTCATAGCTTCCATTGCCGTCATGTGGCCGGAGATCAATATCTCGTTGGTCGGGCTCGGCGCGGCGCGCGAAAGCTTGTCGCAGCGGTAGACCGCCTCCGGCATGTTCGTGAGTGCTGGGGTTATGGTCATGATCTTTGCTCCTTGGTGATGAAGCCCCGGCTGTTCGCCGGGGCCGTGATGATCAGCGGAATGCGCCGTCGATGGAGTCCGATGCGGTCTCGATCAGCGCCAGCCAAGCGTCGCAAAGCTTGTCTTCGATCAGTTGCATGTCGATCTGGTCAGCCAAGCGGCTCAGATCAAGCTGGTCGTTGTTGCGGATGGCGTCGTTGATCCGCAGGATAATGTCGATGGTGGTCATGGCTTTGTCTCCGTGTCTGGTGCGTCGCGGTGTGCGTCGCTTCGTGTAATCACCATCGCTCTGCGGGCGCTTGTAGTGTAGGAAAATCGCAGCAATATCATTGCTATAAGCGGTAGTCATGTTGCCATCGCATCGATGCGGCGTCAGTGCAGCATGTCCGCCAAGCCGAGAGCCTTGAAAGCCTCGGCCAGCGGCCCGTTGAAGCCGGGGTCTATCTTGGCGGTCGCGCGGCCCTGCTTGACTTCGAAAGCCGCGATGCCGCGCAGGTGGTCAGCAAACTCTGCGGCGCTTTCCGCAGCGAAAAGCGTGGTGTCGCCCTCGCAATAGTTGAAAACCATCAGCTTGGCCGGGTTGGCCCAAGTGCCGAAATAGGACGCATCCTGCTCCGTGTCGACCTGCGCCCAGCCGGTCTTTGTACTGCATGAGCCGAAGTCGTAGATGTAGCGATCGGCGGGGCAAAACTCGCGGGTGATCTTCATGGTCTGTCCTCCTACTGGTCGTGATCGGCAAGAAATTCATCAATGCGCTGCAAGAGATTGTTGCGACCGTCCTCGTCGGCTCCAATCATCACGTCGCCGTCGTCGTCGGTTTCGAGGTCGGCGATCTCGCGCAGCAGGGCGATGGCAGCGTCGAGGGCGGCCAGACGCTCGGCCTCCCATGCGGCGGTGATCTCGTCCTGTTCGATCTGATGGCGCTGGGCGGGATCAAGCGACATGGCTCATGGCCTCCCATTTCGCGAAGTCATCCGCAAAACCCATGTGAGCCGCGATGTGGCGCAGGATGCCCGGGCAGAGTCGCTCGCAGTGGGCGGCGATTTTGGTCTCCGCCGCGAAGGTCGCGATATCCAGCTCGTTCAGGGAGAAGTATTGCGTGCGCATCGATGCTTCGACCCCGGCAGGGTTCAGATCGGGTGCCAGTTGGTGCAGCAGTGTCTGGTAGGCGGACATTGGTGTGTTCCTTCGCTCCGGGTGCGCGGGATGCGGGCCCTTCTACTGAGCCAAGCCCCGCGATGGCGGGGCTGGCGCGGTGCCCGAAAGGATCACTCCGCGAATTCGCCTTCCTTGAATGCGCTGTCGGTGATCTGGCGCAGGAGGCTGGCGTAGTGGCTCACGGTGCCAACGTGCCCCCAGTGAATCTCGTCGGGGTTGGTCTCGAAGTGGTCGTCGCTAAGCGTCTGGATCCGCGCGAGCATGGTGTCGATCTCGTGCTTTGCGGCCATAAATGCGTCGAGCGCATAATCGTGGCTGTTCATCTGGTCGATCCGGTTCTTGCGAGTGTTCATGGTGGCGTCTCCTTGGTTTAGCTGAGGTCGATTCCGGTGGCGGCGTGCAGCGCGAAGCATGCTTCCGCCAAGCAGTCCTGCAGGATTTCGTCGTCTTCGCAGCCGTCGAGCGAGCAGCGAATGTCCTCGATCGCGTCGATCATCCGGCGCGTTTCTTCGTTTTGCAGGGCTTCAAGGAATGTCATGGCTTCGTCTCCGTGTCTGGTGTGTCTCTTCCTGTAATCAGCATCGCTCTTGTGGCGCTTGTAGTGTAGAGAAATCGCAGCAATATCATTGCTATAAGCGACGAGGGCAGCACCATGAAAGGAATGAGCGAGCGCGAGTATGCGGCGCATGCCGGCATGTCGCGCGGGGCGATCCAGAAGGCCAAGGAGTCCAAGCGGCTGGTGGTTTACGGCGACGGGTCGATCAATGCGGCGGCATCGGATGCGCGCCGCGGCACCATGACGGATCCGGACCAGCAGCGGCGCAGCACGGGCGGCGACAGCGGGTTCAGCGGCCCGGCTGACAGCTCGTCCTATCTCAAAGCCCGCACCGCGCTGACCGTCTACCAGGCACAGGAACGTCAGCTGGCGATCCAGAAGAAGAAGGGCCTGCTGATCGACCGGGCGCGGGCCGAGGCGCTGGTGTTTCGCCTGGCGCGGCAGGAACGCGACACTTGGGTGACCTGGCCCAGCAGAGTGGCGGCGCTGATGGCCGCAAAAGTGGCGGCGGAGGTGGAAAAGCAATCAGGTAAACCGGTGATGATCGAGGCCGCGATCCTGCAGAGGGTGCTGGAAACCCATGTCAGAGAACAGCTCGTTGCCCTTGGTGAACTCCGAGTCTCCCTCGGGTGACGCAAACGACCTGACTGCTGACCTCGACCTCGGGTTTGACGGGGCCGAGGACGTGCTGCGCATCTGGCGACGTGGGGTGGTGCCAGATCCGGACCTGACGGTGTCGGAATGGGCAGATCAGCACCGCTGGCTGTCATCGCGGGCCAGCGCCGAACCCGGGCGCTATCGCACGGCGCGCACGCCTTACCTGCGCGCGATCATGGACGCGCTGTCGCCCAGCCATCCGGCGCAGCGCATCAGCTTCATGAAGGCGGCGCAGGTCGGGGCGACCGAGGCGGGCAATAACTGGATCGGCTTTGTGATCCACCACGCGCCGGGGCCGATGCTGGCGGTGCTGCCGACGGTCGAGATGGCAAAACGCACGTCGCGCGGGCGTCTGGACCCGCTGATCGCGGACAGCCCGGCTCTGCGCGAACGGGTCAATCCGGCCCGGTCCCGCGACGCGGGCAATTCGATGCTGTCGAAGGAATTCCCCGGCGGCATCCTGGTGCTGACCGGGGCGAACTCGGCGGTCGGTCTGCGATCGATGCCCGCGCGCTACTTGTTCCTCGACGAGGTGGACGCATATCCGCCATCGGCCGACGAGGAAGGCGATCCGGTCACGCTGGCCGAAGCGCGCACCACCACCTTCTCGCACCGGCGCAAGGTGTTCATGGTCTCGACCCCGACGATCCGGGGCCTGAGCCGGATCGAGCGCGAATACGAGGCCAGTGATCAGCGGCGCTACTTCGTGCCCTGCCCGCACTGTGGCCACATGCAGTGGCTGCAGTTCGAGCGCCTGCGCTGGGAAAAGGACAAGCCGGAGACGGCGGCATATCATTGCGAGGGCTGTGAAAAGCCGATCGCCGAGCATCACAAGACGGAGATGCTGGAGCGCGGCGAATGGCAAGCGACGGCAGTCTCCGCCGATCCGCATTCGATCGGGTTCCATATCTCGGCGCTCTATTCGCCCTTGGGCTGGAAAAGCTGGGCACAGATCGCGCAAGAATGGCTGGCGGCGCAAGGCTCGGAAGAGATGCAGCGCGTCGCGCGCAACACGCTGCTTGGCGAGACATGGGTGGAGTCGGGCGACGCGCCGGAATGGCAGCGGCTGGCGGATCGCCGCGAGGTTTATGCCGCGACCGTGCCGCACCTGGGGCTGTTCCTGACCGCCGGGGCGGACGTGCAAAAAGACCGGATCGAGATCGACGTCTGGGCCTGGGGTCGGGGGCTGGAAAGCTGGCTGGTCGAGCACATCGTCATTCCGGGCGGCCCAGAGGATCCGGCGTGCTGGGACAAGCTGACTGCCCTGCTGGGGCGGACATGGACGCACGAAAGCGGCGCGGTGATGCAGATCTCCAAGCTCGCCATCGACACCGGCTACGAGGCTCCAGCGGTTTATGCCTGGTCGCGCACAGTCGGCTACGGGCAGGCGACGCCGATCAAGGGGTTGGAAACCTTCAACCGGCCATCGCCGGTATCCGGGCCGACCTACGTCGATGCCACCATCGGCGGCAAGCGGCTGCGGCGCGGTGCCCGGCTCTGGACCATCGCGGTTTCGACATTCAAGGCGGAAACCTACCGCTTCCTGCGGCTGGAACGCCCCTCGGACGAGGATCGTGCGGTCGGCGTCTGCAATCCGGCAGGCACGATCCACCTGCCCATCTGGGCCGACACCGAATGGCTGAAGCAGCTGGTGGCAGAGCAGCTGGTCACCGTGCGCAACAAGCGCGGCTTCGGCCATCAGGAATGGCAGAAGATGCGCGAGCGCAACGAGGCGCTGGACGCCCGCGTCTATGCCCGCGCTGCGGCGTGGATCCTCGGCGCCGACCGCTGGGACGAGGCGACGTGGCGGTCGCTGGAAGGCCAAGCGGGTGTCGAAACCAAGGTGATCGCCGCGCCCGAGGCGGTGCAACAGACCGCCCCAACCGCAGGAGCGGTGCAAACACCGCGCCGTCGCCGCACTGGCGCGGTGCGCCCGACATACATGAGGTGATGCGATGACACTTCCGACAAGCCGCGAGAGCGAGAAATATGTGCTTCGGCTGCCTGCCGGGATGCGTGATCGCATCAAGGCCGCAGCGACACAGAACTTTCGCTCGATGAACGCTGAAATCGTCGCCGTTCTGGTTGGGGCCTTTCCGGTTCTGCCAATCACCGAGCGCGTGTCACCGACAGATGAAGGAAACGGCTCATGACTCTGGGGGAAATGCAGGCGCTGCTGGCGGCGCTGCTGGGCATGCGCTTCAGCGGCGTCCGGTCGATGAACTATGACGGGAAGCAGATCACCTATGGCTCGGACGCCGAGCTTGCGGCGGCGATCTTCGATCTTGAGCGCCGGATCGCGGCGGCGGACACCACGGTGACGCGCTCGCGTGTTTACCGGCCCTATGCCGTGAAGGATCTCTGACATGGCCAAGACAAGTTGGCGGGCACGCGTCGGCGCATGGGTCGGCGGCTTTGGGATCCCTGGCGGGTTTGACGCCACATCCGGCCAGCGCCGGTTGAAGGGCTTCACCACGTCGCGCGCCCACGTCAACGCGCTGATCGCAGCCTCAGGGCCAGAGATGAACGCCCGCGCGCGATGGCTGGTGCGCAACAACGGCTATGCCAACAACGCGATTGAAAGCTGGGCGGCCAACACGGTCGGCAATGGCATCAGCCCGAATTCGACCATCGCCCAAGCGGCGCGCAAGGACGCGGTGCAGCGGCTGTGGCTGGCCTGGACTGACGAAGCCGACGCAGAGGGGCTGACCGACTTCTACGGTTTGCAGCGCCGCGCCGCCCGCGAGGTGTTCATGACCGGTGAGGTGTTCCTGCGCTTTCGGCCCCGCCGCCCGGAGGACGGGCTGGTGGTGCCGTTGCAGGTGCAGATGCTGCCCTCGGAAATGCTGCCGCTCTACCACAACGCGGTGGACCCAAACGGCAACGTGATCCGGCAGGGCATCGAGTTCGACCTGATCGGGCACCGCGTCGCCTATCACTTCCTGCGGCGTCATCCCGGCGACAGCACCGATCCGGGGTTGTCGGGCGAGACGGTGCGGGTGCCAGCCTCCGAAGTGCTGCACATCATCGACCCGGTCGAGGCCGGGCAATTGCGCGGCGTGTCGCGCTTTGCGCCCGCCATCGTGAAGCTGTTCCTGCTCGATCAGTATGACGATGCGGAGTTGGACCGCAAAAAGGTCGCGGCGATGTATGCGATGTTCGTGACCTCGCCAGCGCCAGACAATCCGCTCACGCCATTGAACCCCGACGATCCGGTCGATCAATATGAGATCGCACCCGGCCAGGTAGTTCGGCTTGATCCCGGCGAGGATGTGACGGTGGGACAGCCTGCTGACTCCGGTGGCACCTACGAGCCGTTCCAGTATCGCACCTTGCTGCAAATCTCGGCCGCGCTGGGCATCCCCTACGGCTATCTTAGCAACGACGGGGCCAAGGGCAACTTCTCGAACTCGCGCCTGTCGCTGATCGAGTTCCGCCGCCGCGTTGCGGCATGGCAGCACTCGGTGATGGTGTTCCAGATGTGCCGCCCGATCTGGGCGCGGTTTATGGACACCGCCGTGCTGGCGGGCGCGCTGCGGCTGCCGGGCTACGACCGCCGCCGCGGCGAATACCTCGCAGTCGACTGGCTGCCAACGAAATGGGATTGGGTCGATCCCCTGAAAGACGCCAATGCCGAGATTGCCCAGATCGAAGCGGGCCTGAAATCGCGCACTCAGGCCATCGCCGAGCGCGGCTACGACGCCGAGCAGGTTGATCGCGAGATTGCGGCTGAGCGCGACCGCGAGCGCAGGCTGGGCCTGGATTTCCGCCGCCCGGGTTCGCCCGCGCAGGCACCGGGTGCGCCTGATCCCAATGCGCCTGATCCGAATGAGCCGGACCAGAACGCCGCCGACCCCAACCAGGACCCGACCCAAGACGCCGCCTCGCAGGAGGGACAATGATGTTTGCAGGAGGGATAGTGATGTTTCACGCTCAGATTGCCCAGCGGGCGTTCAACACGCCGCTGCTGGTCGAGCCGTCCAAGGCCATGGCGTTCCTCGCCGGGCTGGGGCCGCGCATCACCGGGCGGCAAGTGCGGTTGGTTGGTGGTCCTGCGGTCGCGCCCGAGGACATGGCCGTTGCAAACATTCCCGCCCGCACCGGGATCCTGACCAACGGTCTGGCCGATGAATACCGCCGCGATGGCCAGACGCCGTTCGCAATGGTCGATGGCATTGCGGTGATCGAGGTTTCCGGTGTGCTGGTGCATCGTGGGTCGTGGATCGGGCAGTCGTCGGGGCAGACCTCTTACGAGGGGATCGCGGCCCAGCTTGCCGCTGCCGTCGCGGACCCTGCGGTGCGCGGGATCGCGCTGGAGATCGACAGCTTCGGCGGTGAGGTCGCGGGCGTGTTTGATCTTGCAGATGCCATCCGCGCGGCGAGGGATGCCAAGCCGGTGCAGGCCTTTGTCGCGGAACATGCATTCTCGGCAGGCTACGCGCTGGCGTCGCAAGCCACCTCGATCATCCTGCCCCGCACCGGGGCGGTGGGCAGCATCGGCGTCGTGGTGATGCATGCCGATCTGAGCGGCCAGCTTTCAGACGATGGCGTGACCGTCACGCTGATCCATTCCGGCGCGCACAAGGTTGACGGCAATCCTTACGAGCCGCTGCCCGATCCGGTGCGCGCGCGCATCCAGGATGAAATCGACAGCATCCGCACGCTCTTCGCGCAGACCGTCGCAGCGGGGCGCGGTCATCGCATGACAGCCGAAGCGGCGCTCGCGACCGAAGCCGAATGCTATCGCGGTGCAGATGCGGTGGCGGTTGGGCTGGCGGATGAAGTTTCAGACCCGGCATCGGCCTTCGCGGCCTTTGCCGATGCTGTGAATGGGCGGACAGCCCGAAGCGCGATGCTGGGACGCGCATCTCGATCCCAGCTTTCAAAGGAGGTTTCCATGAAACCGAATGCGACCGCAGCGGCCAGTGAAGCCGCCCCCGAAACCGAAGATCAGGTCATGCCTGCGCAACCGAGCCCCGCAGCGGCTGATCCTGCTGTCGTTCCCGCGCCTGCGCCGACCGAAGCCGCCAGCGCTGTGGCACTGATGCGGGCTGAAGCGGCGGAAATTGTCGCCCTCGGCGCGCTGGCTGCAAAACTCGGCGTGACCATCGACGCGGCCGATGCGGTGCAGAAGGGTCTCAAGCCCGATGCTCTGCGCACGATCATCCTGAACCAGGCGGCCATCATCAGTAACGCCAGCGCCGTGGCGGCGGTGCCGCCGCCGAAATCGGCCGCGCCGGAAAGCCCGCTGCTCGCCGCCGTCAAGCGCGCCACCAGCAAAGCTGCCTGAAACCTTATCCACGAAAGGACCTGAACCATGACTGCTCTCACTCAATCGCCCACGATGGGCGACGTTCTCAAGTATTCGGAAAACCCGAATTACACCAACGAGGCTGTCACGCTGCTGACCGGCACCAACTATGCGCTCGGCTCCGTCCTCGGCAAGATCACCGCCAGCGGCAAATACAAGCTGGCCGTTGTCGGGGCGGTCGATGGCTCGGCTGTCGCTGCGGCGGTGCTGCTGACGGCCACCGATGCCACGGCGGGCGATGCCACTGGCGTCATTCTGGCGCGCGGCCCGGCCATCGTCTCGAAAGCGGCGCTGGTGTTTGACGCGACCGTCAACGACGCGCCGAAAACCGCCACCAAATACGCCGAGCTCGTCGCTGTCGGCATCGTGCCGCGCACCAGCGCCTGATCCACAACGCGGCGGCCATCGCCGCGCCTGATCTCACCCCAAAACCCCACGGAGACACCAGATGAACGCCATTGTTCGCAACCCGTTCGACGCGGGCGGTTATTCGCTCGCCGAGATGACGCAGGCCATCAACATCCTGCCCAACCTCTACACCCGCCTCGGCGAGATCGGCCTGTTCCGGTTCGAAGGCATCACCCAACGCTCGGTCATCATCGAGCAGTTCGAGGGGGCGCTGAACGTGCTGCCGTCGGTGCCCTTGGGTGCGCCCGCCACGGTCGCCAGCCGCGAGGGCCGCTCGATGCGGTCGTTCGGCCTGCCGTGGATCCCGCATGACGATGTGATTCTGGCATCGGACATTCAGGGCGTGCCTGCCTTTGGTGGCAGCGAGAACGACCAGCTGGCCACGGTGATGCTGCGCAAGCTGACCCTGATGCGCCGCAAGCACGCGCAGACCCGCGAATACATGGAGATGAACGCGCTGCGCGGCATCGTGAAGGACGGGGCTGGAACCACGCTCTACAACTACTTCACCGAGTTTGGCCTGGCGCAAGTCTCGGTGGACTTCGTGCTCGGCACCACCACCACCAACGTGCAGGCCAAGGTCCGTGATGCGATCCGTTCGGTGGAAGA
>Ga0210043_1002848_pt1 | contig 10815 bp, 20 predicted proteins | sample CryGeymet201501t_FD_183990 | JGI IMG/M metagenome (GOLD analysis project Ga0210043, IMG submission 183990) | Groundwater microbial communities from Crystal Geyser aquifers in Utah, USA - Crystal Geyser metaG 2015-01t (SPAdes) (version 2) | ecosystem: Environmental > Aquatic > Deep subsurface >... | reverse complement strand
AACCGCATTTAATGGCTAATAACTTATAAATCAATCCATTACAATTATGGAGAAATCTGACTCCTTGTGGTCAGATCAAATATATTTGTCTTACCTTATTTTTTACACACAACTCCAATTAATTCAAATAACTCCAAAATTACCTGACCGACGAGCTTCCGGCTGCGTTATGCCAGTTTTGAGTTGTTTTATTTTTACCGGCTCTTCCCGGGACCGTAAGCTCCTTTTATTAACTTTAGGAGTAGACAAGAGCCGGTGTTTCTTTTACTGCTTTTTTAAAATCGTTACAGCTTTATGACGTACCTTTTAATACAAAGGTGCGTCATAAAGGTGCGTCATAAATTTAATTTGACGCACCTTATTTTTAAGCTGAATTTGCAACAAAGTTGTAAAAACAAAACTAAGTTAATTTTTTCTTCCTTTTAAAGGTGCGACAAATTTGTCTGACAAGTTGTCAATTAATGCTGCCTTTTTGTTCTATTTTAATCGGACTTATATCTAATCCCTACTTTAAAATATTCCTTCTTTGAATAAACCCCTTCCATTCTTATATAAATGGATTTTGCCGTGTCTGATTTTATTTTGTAGTAAAAAAATTGGCGAGTAGAGAAAATATAAGAACCTGCATACCACCCACTAACATTTTCCACATAACTGTTACCATCATGGCTGACCGACAGCCCAACGAATTCATTAAAAGCAATTGCGCTGTCCTTTAAAAACAAAGTAATATTAGGAAGCTGCATTATCCTATAGACACCCCCGGAATCAAAAATGGTATCTGTTCTTGCCGTAATTAAATAGCCTCCAATGTCATTTTGGAATAAAGAGGTGTCAATTTGTTTCAAGAACATACCTTGTTCGTTTTTATGATTAATGATTGGCTCAACAGAACTATCATCGCAAGAAATTAAAAGAAGTAGTAATAAAACCGGAACATATTTGGATATATGTTTTAAAGATTTCATTTTTTAATGTCCTTTGCGAAAAGTACAAAAATATACTATTTTTACATCGTCTACAATCAAACAATCGAGCTTCCGGCTTCGTTATGCCGGTTTTGAGTTGGTTTTTGCCAGCTCTTCCCGGAACCGTGAGGCCGGGAGCTCCTGATTGTTTGGGAGTAGACAAGAGCTGGCTTATGTTTAATTCTCTATTATTTTTGGAAGCTCAATTATATCTACCGGGACAGATTCTTTTTCAACTTCTTCTTTACCAACAGTCACTTTTTTAAGTTTGGGTTTAGTCGATTTACTCATCAACCTATTAATCTTCTTTTTAGCTTCTTCAGCTTTTTCACCTTCCACTACTTCTCTTTTCAATATCTCCTGAATAATAACATTTTTTATTTGGTCATTCTCAATTTTAATACTAGGCGAAAGCTTTTTTAATTCTTTTTTTATTACAGTTAAAACCGGATCTGTAGTTAATAAAGCGCCGATTGAAAATCTACTTAATACCTGCTTTTGAGCATGGTACTCATTTATTGCAGATTTTATCCAACCTTCTTTACAAATAAAAAATAAACACTCTAAATTTTCCTTGCTTTTTGAATTTAAGGAAAGGAAATCCAGGTCAATAACCAATTCTTGATCTATTGGTTTAGAAAAAGAAACTTTATACATCTTCCAGGAAACACCATTAGTGAGTATAACCCAATCCACTCCTAAGTTGGCAGCATAATCTACTGCCTGCTTTACATATTGATCTTTTAACTCAAGCCCTACTGCTTTTACTTCTATCAGGTATTCTAACTTATCATTAAGTCTAATTGCAAGATCGCAGTAAGTTCCTCTTATTGCATGCTCGGAAGTAATCTCAGAATATTTATCATAACCAAAAACATCAGAAAGAATATCCGTTACAATAATTACCGTATCCGATTCATTTACATCTCTGGATTTTGCCGAAGCAAGAACAGGCTGAAATTTCCTAATTTCTGCAACTAACCGGCTTTGCACTTTTGATGGTATTGATGTCATGAGTAACCTCCATAATATGTTGTTAATAATTCTTTACTTGTACTGAATTCCTATGGTGTATCTGAAATATCACTTATCTTTTTTAAACGTCTTTTTAGTTCTGCAATCTCAGATTTCAAATCGTATATCTTAGTAGAATATTCAACCCTTTTCTCGGCGACTATATTCTGCTGTTCGGATAAAAGCCAATTCAAGTCACAGCCTTCGTTAAGTAGCTTTACAAAAAAATCCATACCTGGTCTTCTAAAGTTATTACCTTTTGAATAATAAACTGATAGCCCGGACAATTTCATATCCAAATTTTCTGCCGCTTTAGTTAAATCCCCATATTTATCTATTAACCATTGTCGCAATTTATCCTGGAAATCCATAAAAATAAATTATTTATCTAATTGTATAAGAAATCTCTTGACAAAACTTAAACAATTCGTTAAGTTTGTATAGTTACGTAAACGAAATAAGGAAAATATAAAAAATGAGCTCAAAAGAACCAGTACCAAACCACAGAAAATATAATAAAGCCTGGATAGCCCGCCATGTTGGGAAAAGCAGACCTTATGTAAGCAGGGTTATGCGCGGTCTTGACCGAAACCCCGAACTGCTTAAGAAAATAGTAAAAGCCATTGAACCAGAATAAGCAGCTTAACGAGAATAAAAACTAATGAAACAAAGAGAATCTATAATTTTTAATTCCGCCGAAGAAATTATTGTAACCACAAGAATATTTTCATTAAAATATGAAAAAATGGATATATATAGTAAGGGAGATGACATTAGGTTAAGTGTATATCCACCAAAGGAAGCCGAATTTATCACAGAAAAAGAAACTGTTTTGTTCAAGGGTACGTTTGGCGACTTCATAAAATTAATAAATAACATAAGTACATCCGCTTAACAATGAAAACTGAGAATTATAAATTTAACATAAAAACTTTTTAAACACTATACCAGAAAGGCTTTTGCCATGAACGAAATTGAAAGAGTCATATTAAAAAGAGAAAAAAACGTTGTTGTTATAAAAAACAGCATTTCGCCAATTGGTATAACCGCTCTTGAGTTTATTCCAAAATCAATCTTCAAGAGATTGAAATTTGAAGAACGCCTCAAGGAAAAGATCGGCAGCGAGATAATCTTTAATGGAAAGGCTGACGATCTGATCCAGATAATCCGGAGCGGAAAGCTTAATAAATGAGTAAAAAATCTCACGGTCTTCTTTATTTAAGCTTTGCACGCTTGTGGCAATATCGGAAACGTTGTCGGTTTTGTAAGCCGTTACTACTTCAAGAACGCTTAGGTATTCTTCTTTTGAATATTCCATCGGCTTTTTCCTATGTACCGCCGGAGTATCAAAAACCTCTGATAGGAAGTGATTTAATAAAACCGCTTGCCTGTTCTTATTTACAAGAACATCAAAACCATCTATTTGAAGTTTGTTGTTCATTTTATCTCCTTGTAGTTATTGCTGCAAAAATACGAATGAATAATGTTATGCGCTATTACAATTTATAGTTAATTAATTACATTTTTAAGAGGATTTTGGAATGCAGTTATCAAAACAGTTAGATTATTTGGATGAGCTTGAAATAGAGCTGTCCGAATTGGTCATAAGCGGCAGCAGGGATGTGCCGGTGGAGGAGCTTGCAAAGGTTGCAGGCAAATCGGTTTCATTAGTTTATAAAGCTGCCAGCATAAATGATGACAATCCATTCCCCGCAGTGTGGCTTCCGGCATTTATGAATATAAAGGGGAACTACAAACCTTTGGTTTCTTTGTGCAGATTAACCGGACATCTTCCGCCGGTAAAGGAAATGGCATTTAAGCTGTTAAAGGGGGATGAAACAACTATATCAAAGAAGTTTACAAGGATAACGCACCGGGTAAGCGAAAGCTTTGAAGACCATCTTGAAAACCCAACCAAAGAGAGCTATAAAGAATTTAAGAAAACAGCCGAAGAAACAATTAAGCAGTTGCTGGCTGCAATTAATTATGCAGAGAAAGCTTTGGTTAAACAGGGAGAATTAGAATTATGATATGCTATACGATGCTAAAATATTTTGACACGATGATAAGTAAAATAAATATCCACTTACTGCACGTAAAACTATCATCAAAAAATTATGAATAAAACTGAAGTTTGGCTTACAGCAAGAGAAGCTGCCTGGCTTCTATTAATACCGGTTCGCAATATCCAACGGAAATGCGAAAAGAGAAAATTTGAAGTGAGGGAAACAAGCGGCAACGGCGGGAGGCGGTATGAGATATTACTTTCTTCTTTACCGGAGTTGGCACAGCAAAAATACTTTAAGCAGTTTGTCGTTGATGAGGCGCCGGAGATTACTGAAGCAGAAAAGATTGAAATTGATACCGAGGCATACGCCCAACTGCCGGACTGGCAGAAAGAATTTGTTAATAAGTTTCTATCCGTAATTAAAGAAACCGAAGGACTTGCAGGAAAGCAATTGAAAGCTTACTTAAAAAAATATCAGGCAAATAATCCCGGTGTTAAAGGCTTTAGCTACGGCAATTTTATGAAAACTAAAAGGGAATATGAAGAAAAAGGATTAGCCGGGCTTGCAGCCGGTTACGGTAAAAATGCAGGCAAGTCTTCTCTTGATGATAATGATTTTGAAGTTTTCAAATCCCTTTACTTAAAAGAAGGGCAGCCTACTTTGCAGAGCTGCTGGTACGGGACTAAGGGCTATTCAATCAAAAGGAACGGCGGGGAAATTCCGGAAAATTATCCATCAGCAATTTCGTTTTTAAGGCGACTGGAAAAGGAAATGCCTGAAGGTGCAATTTACCTGGCACGCTACGGAGCGGCGGCTTTTAATAAGAAATACGGAGCCTATGCAGACAGGGACTTTAGCGATATAAAAGCAGGCGAGGTTTGGGTAAGTGATCACCGGCAGCTTGACCAGGCTGTAATGCTTCATCTGCCGGATGATCCTAAAAAAGATTTGGTTCTATTCTTAAAATATTTTGAGCGGGATAATCGGCAAACTTCCAGACCGGTGTTCCCCTGGATAACCGCATGGCGCTGCTTTAAGACCGGGAAGTGGATGGGGTGGAACATCCATTACGAAGATCCAAACTCGGATCATATATTTCAGGCTTTTTATAATGCTGCTGTTAAATACGGATTGCCCACCGATATTATAATTGACAACGGCAAGGATTACCGCTGCAAGGATTTTGCGGGAGGAACTAAGAGAATAAAAGTTTCTGTTGATGAAAAGAAAACAAGAAGCATGGTTTCGCTGCTTAATATCATTCCTCATTTTGCACTTCCTTACAATGCCCAGACAAAAAATATTGAGCGTGATTTTCGCATCTGGAAAGAGTGGAAGGATAAGCAGATGCCCGGTTACCGCGGCGGGAACCATGTTGAGCGCCCGGAAAAACTTGTTGATGAGATTAAGCGTAACAAAATTGTGGACTATGAACAGTTTGTTGACCTCTGCAATTATTTTATTGAAAACATATTACACGCGTATAAATCGGAAGGGAAAAGTTTGTTGGGACGCAGCCGTAACGAAGCCTTTAATGAGGAGTTTAACGGGCTTACAAGAGTGACGGTAGATGCGTTAAAATTATTCTGCATGAGGGCTTCAGGAGAGCTTGCAATTAGGAGGAACGGAGTAACTCTTAATCAAAAATTCAGCTTGTATTACTGGGCTGAATGGATGAGCGGGATGCAGGGAAGAAAAGTTTATTTAAGAAGGGATATTAATAAGTATCAAGAAGCCTGGGTATTTGATTTTGAAACGGATGAGTATTTAGGCAAAGCGGAATTCCAGGCGCTTAAGGTCCCGGCTCTTGCAAAAGATGATTTATCAAAGCAGCAGGTACACGAAGTAATAAAAATTAAGCAGCGGGAATTAAAGATCATGAAATCTTATCTGCCGTATAAGCAAGTTCACCCGCAGGAGATACTTGAGAATATGGCTCTCGGGATTGCTGCCGATGCAAAATATAATCAGGCTGAGGAGCTTCCGCAAACAAATGTAATACTTAAAACGGATATGGATGACGCTTTAACCAAAGAAGAACAGATGAAAAAAGAAGGCACAGGTAATTATTCTTCAGTAGTGCCGGAAAGACCGTTTAAGAAGAAGATATTTTTATTCGAATCCGACAAAAAGCGGGATTCAAATGGCTAAGAAAAAAGTGCCGGTAATATTGGAATTAAATGTTCACCCGGAAAAGCGGTTTAATGAGGAGCTTGCGGAATCTGGAAAGGCGTTACAGGGGATGATTAAAAATATTCTTCTTGATATTGCTAAAACTTTACCGATGCACCCTTCCGGAAAAGTGCTTGATAAAATAAGCGTTGAGTACGTTCTTGAAAATAATGGTACTGAATTTTTCAAAGTAAAGGGGGAAAATATTATTTCATACGGAGATGAAAACGAGGTAAAAAAAAGAGCTTTATAAATACAACCGGCTGCCCCGGTCTACCAAACTAAGACAGCCGGCTTTCTTTCAACATAACAACATAAGGAGTCATTATGTTATCTCTACATAAGGAGCTGCAAGAACAGCTTGCAAAATATATTGAAGAAAAAAACACTTCAAGTAACCGGGTTGCAAAATCAATCCCGGTATCCGCTACAACACTCTCGCTATGGTTCAACGACACTTACAAAGGTAGTGTTGAAAACATAGATGACAAAGTTAAGAATTTCTTAGACCGACAGGAAGAGATTGCAAAATCTCCCCGCCAATCCATTCCGTTTATACAAACAACATCTGCAGAAAGATTTTTTGAAACCGCTAAGATTTGTCATTTCGATTGTGAGATCGGCGTGGTTTACGGCGAGGCGGGATGCGGCAAAACTAAATCCGCAAAAGAATATGCAAAGAACAATAATGACGTAATTCTTATTGAGGCGGATCTCGGCTATTCGGTTAAAATATTTTTTAGAGAACTGCACAGGCAGCTCGGGTTGGATGGGCTTGGCGGAATACATGATCTGTTTGAGGGATGCGTAGCAAGACTTAAAGACACCGGCAGGTTTATAATAATTGATGAAGCGGAAAACCTTCCTTACAGAGCTTTGGATTTAATCCGCAGACTTTATGATAAAGCCAATATTGGAATTCTATTAGTGGGTTTGCCGCGCTTGCTCTACAACTTAAGAGGAAAGAAAGGAGAATATGCTCAGCTTTTCTCCAGGGTTGGCATAGCATCCCGCCTGGAAAGATTTTCTGAAGAGGACACTCAAAATCTTGTTAAAACTTTTATACCGGGTACAAACGGAGTATGGAAAGTTTTTCATCAAAAAAGCGGCGGCAATGGACGGATGCTTGAGAAGCTGCTGCTTAGAGCAAAGAGGACAGCGCATCTTAACAACATGGCGGTTGATGCGGATGTAGTGAATGAAGTCTCAAACTTATTAATAAAGTAGGGGTTAATGATGAGCATATTACAAAAATTGGCGGTTAAGCAAACCGCTAAAATAATAGGATGCTTGTGCTGGGACGTGCACCCGGAGTGCAAAACTCATACCGATGCGGTTAAACTGCACAAGGAGTGGACCGACCGCATGATCAGGCTTAAACAAAAAAATAACATTTCTTATGCCGAGGATATTGAGTTTTCTTCTGTCCTTAATTCGGCTATTGAAGAGTTAGAAAGAAGGTAAATAAAATGAAAATTGATGAAGCGTTAAACGCAAAGCAAGCTGAACTTGACAGCATCCAGGCAGATATAGAATCTTTAGATAACCAGGCAAAGGGGCATTACGATTCTATGAAAAAGTATAACGAGCTGAAGACGAAAGCAGCAGTATTGAAGAAAGAGAAGAAGAAAAAGGAAAGGGATTTTAATACGGTTATAAATTTTTTCAAGAATGCGGATGAAAATTATTTGACAAAAATCTTTCCGCTGTTTGCCGAACAGAAGGGGGATGCAGTATGAAAAAATACGTAACCCATAATTCAGGATCCAACTTGCCAAAGAACAATCTCGAAGCGGCTGTAATAGGTGTTTTAAAAAGAGCAGATAGAATTGTAATTAATGAAGGCAGAGCAGAAAGCTTTATGGAAGAAATCGTTTCTAAAATAAAAAAATCAAACGAAGAATATCCCCGCTGTACACCTCTTGACCCTAAGTTTTACAAACAGCATATCAATGAAGATTTTCACCTGCACAACATTCACTTTGCAAATTTCTGCCTATTGAAATGCGAGGAGGAAGCATGAAAACATTTGCCGAGATAAAAGCGATAGTAGATGAAATTCAATTTAAGGATTGGAAGTTCAGATTAGAAGCAATGTGGATTGATGATCGTCCTGAAATGCCGCTGAAGCTTTATCAGGTAAATCCCAAAGGAGAATTTATCCCGGGGCATCACTTCTTTCTTCAAGTGCGGTTTTTAGAGAAGGATGCTTATGAAGATATTATAGAACCTCAATCCGGCAGGAAATGGCTCATCTCTCCGCACATGACAAAATCGGAGATCGTTCAAACAGCATTTAAAGCGGTTTTAACGGCTGTTGAACACGAGGTAAGAGACGCTTTTAAATATAAGGGAGAGCTTGTTTTCTGTCCGCACTTTGATGTTGATGAGCTAATAGAGATTCATCGGAAAAGAAAGCTTGACGCAAGAGAGCCGGTTAGAAAACCTCAGGTGGGAGAGTAATGATGATGCAAAGAGCAGAGAGCATGGCGCAAAGCGGAATTCAGGTTAGCAAACACGCTGCCGAACAGTTCATGAAAAAATTTAATCCGCCGATCGACATGAACTATCGGGGCGGGAATGGCACACTTCAAACGGCAAAATATATTGTTTCGCTATTGTATGCCTCGGCGGTAAAGGTTAAGGCTAATGACAAAGGGACTCTTTACCGCAACTATATTATTAAAGCGGATATTATTGTTAACAACAATGTTGTCTGCACAATCTTCCCGCTCCGGAAGCCGCTTAAAAGGGGAGGCTATGCAAAGAGGATTTAAAACAAAGAGAACGCCTGTAGAACTGAAAGAGATAACTCCGAAGGAAGTGCTTTCCGATCTGGAAGCTCTCCCCCGGGAATATCTCCTTTCGGTTGCCGTAAGCATGGCTGTAATTCTCTTCCCCTTTAATTGGAATAACCAATTTGAAGAAATAAAGAAAGGGCTGAAACAATGAACACTGCTATTGAAGCGATCACTTATAAATCCGTATTGAACGAAGCGGCGGAAGCGTTCTCTCTTTATAAAACTGCTGCAGGCTTAAGCTACTACTGCTTACTCCAGGAGAGAGTTTCAATTTATGCTAAAGATGAAGAGAGAAGATCTATTGCAGTAAGAAAATTTAGAGTGGCTTCCCAGTTATTAATGCTCCACACGGTAAGGAGCAATTAAGAATGTACAATGGACAATTAAGGATGTAAAATGAAAAGGATATTCTTATACGATATTGAAAGCTCGATTGACTTCGGGAAATATAGAAACCGGCTTATTAAAAAAATGCTCGAAGAAAACCCGGAATATCTCCTGTGGGCATATAATAATATTTCTTATTTCGATTGCACAGAAAGATTAAAGCGCGCTATTACCGAAGCGGTTTTGATGAGAGAAAAATCGTCTCCGTTAGCTAACGGACTAACGGATAAAAAAGATTGAAAGGAAAGCGAGGCAAGTATGGACAACAAGTATATCACTTCTATACTAACTGATGAAAATATTTCTACCATAGAAATTAGGTTTAACGGCTATTATCAAATAGTAAAAGAGGAAAACGATAAAAACAGATGCGGCTTTCCTTTCACTGCCGTGTTTATCTGTTTTGCCCTGCTTCAAAAACAAAGGGTCTTGAAATGGATGCAAGAGAAGAAATTAAAAAAATGTATCCCGCTTGCGGGACACAATGAACAATTAACAATAATAAATTCAAGGAGAAAAAATGAAATACGCAACATTTAACGACATAGCCTATGCCCTCGGTATAGTGGCAAAGAATATGGCGATAATAAAAAAGAAGGAAGCAATGCTTAACGGCAAGATCGCAGAGCTTAATCAGAAATTTGAAATTGACACGGCGGAACCGAAAAAAGAAAATGATATTCTGATGAGCGAGATTGAATCTTTCTGTATAAAAAACAAGAATAATTTTGAAGCGCAGCGCACCATGCAGTTTGCAACCGGCTCGCTTGGCTTTAGAAATAATCCGCCAAAAATCGGACAGCTTAACCGAAAATATACTGTCGCTTCTTCCATCGAATTAATTAAGAAAATTTTCAAAGGACTGTATCTTCGCACAAAAGAAGAAATTGATAAAGATGCGATCTTATCGGCTTACGCAAGCAAAGAAGTAAACGATCAGAAGCTTGCTGCTGTTGGGTTAAAGATTGACCAGGGAGAAACATTCTTCATTAAACCGGACTGGGAAAAATTAGTTGAAGAAAAATACAGTCAAGTTGTAAAATGATGATCAAACTGCGTGAAGGATACCGCCCGGAACAAATACGCAATGAGGCTTTCGCTTATGTTGATCTTAGTAAACGGCAAGAAGAGGTCTACCAGATTATACGTAAGTGGCAGCCTATTTCGAATGAAAGAATTGCGCAGCATCTGGGTGTGTATCCTCACCAGGTAACCCCGCGGGTTTTAGAGCTTAGGCAGCTTGGCATTGTAGAATATTGCGGTGAAGAGGTGTCCCAAACGTCAAAGAAAAAAGCGAGCCTATGGCGGATTAACCCCAAGGGCAGACAATTAAGTTTATTTTAAAAAGGTAAGCGGCAATGGCAAACTTTAGTCAGATACAAAAAATACATATTGCTAAAAAGGATTTGAATCTTACTGATGATAATTACAAAGCGATCCTATCCGGATTCGATAAAACTTCAT
>Ga0210043_1002847_pt1 | contig 10819 bp, 1 predicted proteins | sample CryGeymet201501t_FD_183990 | JGI IMG/M metagenome (GOLD analysis project Ga0210043, IMG submission 183990) | Groundwater microbial communities from Crystal Geyser aquifers in Utah, USA - Crystal Geyser metaG 2015-01t (SPAdes) (version 2) | ecosystem: Environmental > Aquatic > Deep subsurface >... | reverse complement strand
TCATTTATATCTGCGGTTGTAGCGTCTGCACCTGCGGTTACAAGACCGTCTGCGTCATAGGTTATTTTTGTTTTTGTCGCACCTGTGATTGGTGTGTTTGGCTGTAGTGCTGAATCGGCAAGGTCAAGTGAAGAATTGACTGATGTATCTAATTTAGTTTCATCTATGCTACCAGATTTGAGTACGGCTGTAATGTCTTGACCTGTAAGGGTAAAGTCAATCTCTGTTGAATCTGTTACTGTTACTGCATCGTGTATTTGTGATGATTGCGGAATAACATATCCTGTGTCTAGTCCGATTGCGAGAGTTCCTGATGATGTGATAGGCGAGCCTGATATGGTAAGTCCAGTTGGTACGGTTGCTGATACAGAGGTCACCGTACCTACGTTGGCTGTGGCACCGTCTGCTACGTTGAGTATGGTGCGTACCTCCGAAGCTGATAATTCATCTACAATTCCACCAGCACCAGAGTTATTACCGAGTATCACGTTGTCACCTACTACGTTTTGTATTTTAGCGTACGTAACGGCATCATCTGCGATTGTTAATGCAGTCGCGCCTGTTACATCTCCAGTATGTGTAGCATTTGTTACTTTGGCTGTGTTGAGTGCAATCGCACTATCCATTGTGTCTATTTTGTCCCTGATTGCGTTTTTAGATGGGGCGATTGTTGTGACACCATTCCAAGAGGTTGCATCATAGGCTGTATCGGATATGTTGGCTGGTTGCAGTGATGAGTCTGCAAGGCTAAGTGAAGCGTTTACACCGGCATCGAGTTTAGATTTAGCAATAGATGCGCTGATCAGTGATGCAGTAATAGAGGGTGTACTATCGTTATATACAAAGTCTATTTCTGTACTATCTATCAGAATTGATCCTACGGCATCTTGTGCATCTTCATCTGAATAATCTCCACAAGTAGTCTGCGACAAAATACTGTTACTATCCAAGGTTAAACATCCACCAGTAGTTACGCCAGTGATTTTTATAGGCCTATTGGCTACATTTTGCGTTATAGCGCCATTGCTGACGCGCCATTGATCTAGTTGATTGATTGTACCCGGACCACCTCCTAAAAATGATCCAAACAACAGAGGTGCAGAAAGAGAGAATACTGTTATTGATCTAAACATTTTCTTGAGTTTTTTCATAGTTACATTATTACATATGTTGTCATTGTGTAGCGTTAATACCCAAGTTCTTTTTTAGATAAGTTATAAATTCTATATTCTTCATTAGACATAGCTTCAACAATCGCTTGTGCTGAATCTTCATCACCTTTCTCTAATAGTTCCTGTATATTTTCTACAATGTTGTACATTTCACGCTTGCTTTTCTGTGTCTTTTTTGTTTTTTCGGCCGTTCGTATTGATTTATAGTATTCGTATTCTTTATCTGATAACTGGTCTACGATGTCTTGTGCGCCTTGTTTATCCCCATTTTCAAGCATTTTCTGGACTTTATCATATATAGGGCGGACAGCTTCACGTTCTTTTCGCTGTGCTTTGTCTATTTTGTCTGTTCGCTCAAAGAATTTTGATGTGGATTCTTTATCCAAATTACCAAATTTTATTGGAAACTCTGCCATAATTGATAATGTCTGGTATAAAGGTTGTCCATCTTTGAAATACTCAACAAGCTCTCTGAAATATGGATGGGTAAAGGCTCCGAGTGTCGCATACATGAATGTTTTTCTAGCTTTTGTTACAGGGCTATCTGTATCTTTGTAGATGTCACGGCCAAAATAGTCGGTATTCGCCAATGCTTGACCAAGATGGCTAAACGGTATAGACATAAATCCTGCCAATTGTTTTATGACCTGCTTTGTATCTCCTTGAAATAGGGCTATTCCTGCTTGTCCTACAATCCTAGGTGTCGCAAATATAGATGGCATGAAGTCTACGTACGCTACTTGCTCATTCGGTAAAGGAATTCGGAGCGAGAATTTTCTGTACGGCACATTATCCCAAGTAAATTCATCATTAATTAGATAGTTCATAGCTTGATACAGAGCAAAAAGCACAATCATTCCAATGATTAAGCTACGATTACCAGCATATTCACGTTTGTTTCTTCCTGTAGTAAATCCGGTCAATGCTTTTCCATAAATTAAGATGAGAGATTCCCTAAATCTAGGTGCCAAGAAAAGGGCAGTAATGAAGTTCTTTACGGCCATTGCTCTGCCCATGTTATCCGATAGTCCAAAATCATTTTTCACGTATTTTCCAGCAAATGCTTTTGCTGTTTCATGTGACATACCATTTGCCCTTGATTGATCATATATATTCTTGAAAATCTCTACCTGCATTTGAGGGAGCAAGCTGTTAAATGTTTTTCTGTTCATTGCAGTATCCCAAGCGCGAGATAGAATATCCGCTCCCTTGCTATCTACAAATTTCTGTAGCATAGTTCCTATCTTCTGTTCGTTATCAGTACCAAACATCCCAATTCGTTTTTCTTTGCTTTTGAGATTGATTAAGTTATTTTTTCCTGTCCTTACCGAGTCCATAAAGTCTTTTCTCATTTTTGCAGAAAAGACTTTTGATATAGGAATACCACCAGCAATACTTGGAGATCCTATTCGATTTGTCATATCTATACCCTCTTGACCCATCATCTCTATATATTTTGCGTTATCTTCAAAAAATTGAAGACTTTTTTTATCGCTGAAACTTCTAAAAAATGCTTTTCCTGCTCTCAGTTCTGCAAGTGACATCTTGAAATCCCCTTGTACAGCAAAACCGAGTGCCGTTGTTGATGTTTTAAGCACTTGTCCAACAGAGAAATAGTTGAGTGGTGTATATGGAACACCACCAGATAGTATTATCCCTTGTGCAGTCGATGATAGAGAAGCGAATATCTTGAATACATATTGAGTTAGACTATTTTCATCTATAGCAAATTGTTTATTGAGTCCATCGGCTAATTCAGGGCTTGCATACCACTGACTTTCTTTTTCCCCCGGCAATTTTACTTGCACCCAATCTTTTGGTGCATCATCTACTCTAAGGAATTTGTATTCTTTTACAAAGTCATCAATCAGTTCTTTGTTTGCTATAGCTTTTTCCATTTCTATACGATAATGCGCAAAATGTTCTACTATTGTTTGATATTTTGGTGTAAATCCGTGTGCCATAGCTGTTTTGTAATCAGGAAATACACGCACATTAGTAAAGTACGGTCGCATTTTTAATCTAACAGCAATCTGCTCAGGTAATTCAATGTCACCCTCGACATACTCATTAATTTCAACATCAGACATATCCGTGTTGTTTTTAATGAATTCAGCAATTTTTTCTTTTACAACTTCCGGACTTTCAGCATACACCTGCGTAAAGAAATCCTCCCTGTATGGTGTTTCTAATCCTCTGCGTATTGCTTCAGACCATAGATCATCATTGTATTCTTTAATAAGAGGTAATTTTGACCCTGCTTGATAATCAAATATCATCTGCATATCATCTGTAGAATCAAATCCGCGCGCCTTGAAATCACGAATAACCTTACTTCCTGCTTCTACAGCCAGTATTCTTTTTGAAAGCCACTCATTGTATATAGCTATCGATGTTGGATCAGTTTGTCCTATAGGGCCTAGTGTTCGCTTTATCAGTCGCCATATACCTTTTTTAGCCATACTTTTACGTTTTGCGAGTTGTATTGCTTCTGATTTACGTTGTGCAAAAGCCTTGGATTCTGCGAGTTGTTTAGCGAAATCCTGTTCAGCTTGTTTTGCTCTCTTGATGTGTGCTTCTTTCTTTTCTTCTTTTTCAATTAATGTATCAGTAGTCTTAGCCTGTTTTTCCAAGAATTTCTCTACTTGCTCTTGTTCTACAATAGCTTTTCTATCTTCGGGATTAAATCTGCCTATAATTCTTGCGCGTATTTGTTTTGTATCCACTCCTAAATCTAGATCGATCATATCGAACATCTGGTCGATTATTCTAGCTTCTCGTTTCATCCTCAGACTACGTGGGTATCGCAGAGTATCAATGTTGTCTACCCTTTTCAAAACATCTTTTAATAGTTTTTTGGATCGCAAATCACTATCCAACCATTGTGGAAATGTTGATGGTTTTGCTACCCATTTATAACTATATCCTGCGTTACTTTCCGTATCCGGTATCATTATTCTCTCCCCTGCTTCTGCAAAATCAAACATTATCATCATTTCACCGAGTGACTGTTCGGCCTTGTTTGCATCTTTTGATTTGTAGATATCCAATACTTGATCTTCTAACTTTGATATTTTTGTAGATTCAGGTTTTACACCTGCTTCCTTTTGAACAGCTTTTTGGTATGCTTTTTCTCCTTTATTAATCTCTGCTTGGGTTACTCTAACTTCCGGCAAAACAAAGTCTTCATCTGGTTTTAGAGTGACTTTTCTGCTAAGGAGAGCCTTATTCTTTTCTTTTAGCTTCGTTACTGCTACTTGTATATCTTCATTCTTTATTGCAGGAACTTCTTTTGGTTTAGATTCAATTTTTATATCAACAGATATAGGTTTTTTGGTTGTAGTGTCGGTATATATAGTTATTCCGTCTTTAACAGAAACACGCACTTCCCCTTTAGCGATTCGTTTCTTTAGATCCATATCACTCTTATCCACATCAAAGAATTCCTGCTTGAACATTTGTGTACGTGGTGCTATTACGTTTTTCTTGATCTTACCGGATGAAAGGTCTTTTACGAATTGTTGTATGTCGGCTGGTATGACAGCGTTTTTTTCATTTGCTCGCTCTACAATGCGCGCAAAAACTTCATTAGCTAGGAATGAATTGCCGTTTGAAAGGTATGCATCTAATCCTTTGGATAGTAGCTCTGGTTTGTTAGTAGCAAGGTATTTGCGGACGTTTAGTTTTAGATCGAGTATATCGAGGGCGGTTTTTGTTGGGATGTTATCAAGGACCATAGATACATCCTGAGGTGTGATGTATCGAGATAGGCCAATTTTTATATCAGTGACAGATCCTTGTAGGTAAAATTCTGTATGGTTCGTTCCGTTTTTTGTCATTAGACTTGCAAAAGATGTTGTGTCAGTCACTATCCCTCGTACACTTTGGTTTATTTGGGTCAAAACTGCCCTCTGTGCAGAATAATATACTAAGTGGCCATATACTTCGTGTGAGATGATTTCGCCCTGTGTGTAGGCTTGTGTGTTAAAATATGCAGGGTTTATTCCTATCTCCCATGTACCTTTTGATGTGATGCGTAATGATCCGATAGCATTTGAGTTGGATACTTGTTGTACACCATCAAAAATATCTATCAGATTATCTGGTAGTTGTTTGAGGGCTTTTGTGATGGAGGTGATTGTTTTCTTTGGCGCGCCTTTTTCTGTAAGGGTTTTTACAGTTTCATCAATTTTATTATCCCTTGTACGCTGTTTTCCTGCACGACTGGTTTCATTTCCGCTATCCATTCCTTTACGGTTTGAGGGTATTTGTCCGGATTTGCTAGAAAGTTTAGATGGTATTGTAGGTACACGTTCCAATCTTCCTGTTTGATCCCCAGTTCTACTCTTGCTTGCTCTTGTATCTTCTCCTGTAGTGTTTTTTCCATATGTTTTTATATTAGCATTTTTGTTTGCTTTATTCCATATATCTGTGAGTTGTTTTCTAGTTCTAATTTGATTAGGATAAAAAGCGACATATTCATCACCGTCTGGAGATTGCATAGTCCCATCGTAACCAAGAGATTTGAGTCTTTCCGTAAAGCTATCCCCGATATTATCTGCTATTTCTTTTTCTACTCCGTAGAGATAATTAGTTCCTAGATCTACTTTATATTTCTCATTGAATAATCCATAATCAAGTAGATTTGCCGGTATCTCTTTTTTTGAATAAAAACGGTAATCTTTTTCTTCTCCCTTTAGATCTTTATAAGAGTAGTATTGTACACCACTTTTTTCATCAAAGAAGTGTTTGCTGTCCTTGGATAGATTTTCTTTCTTTACCATTCTATCGTACTCTCCAAATTTTATTTCTCTTTGTGATTGAGCGTAATTATTTTCTGATGTTCCTAACTTATCTGTAATTCTAACAAGAATCTTGTCATTTATTTCAGGTACAATTTTTGCCATGCCGGATAACCTATAGCCATCTTCTATTCCAACACCCTTAAAATCTTTTGGTCTAAAAGAATCGAAATCGAAAGGTTTTTTAATATCGACATATGCTTCTATTACATTTTTTCCATATGTTCCAGCTTCGCCTTTTGTGCTGGCAAAATAAAAGCCCTTACCGAACCATCCACTATCTCGACTCCCAATTCTTTTTGGATCAAACTCTGTGAAAATATCGCTACCAGTTCCGTGGTATACTGCCTTACCCTGTGTTTTCAAAAATTCATCTAGGGATTTACCTTTGGCTTGTATTATTAGTTGGTTTTCTTCTTTTTCACCAATACTAAAGGCTTCTACTGCTGTATCAGTAGATTTTTTAGTTGGTTTTGTTTCAAATTTTTGTCCACTTGCCTGAAAACTAGGCGCTTCTCCTTTGATCTTTGCTTTTATTTCAGGGGTTAGTTTTATACCTTGTTGTGTTGTTGTCTTGGTAGAGAGGTCAAAAGTTTCTTTTCCACTCGTAAAATATGCTTGCTGATTTTTCGTGAGTTCTCCGAGAATAGCGCGCTTCATTTCTTCTTCTGAAAAATTAGCTAGCCTATTTTTAGACACGGCCTTAAACTTACCATCTCCGAGGATGTCGGTGACGATGTATTGATCTGATCCGCTACCTATTTGTCCGATGTCTACTTCCCTACCTATGTCTTTTTTAGATACGCTTTTTAGATCTACATTACCAACACCATCCATGTTGCGGACCTTAAAGAATTGTTCATACTTCTCCACAGGCAATCCCAAATCAAAGTTTTCTATTTTTGCACCTGTTAGATCTTTGACGATATTACCTACCTGTTTATCATAGAGGGTATTAGCCCATTCTCCGCCGAATTTTAATCCCTCTCCGGATAGAGTACCGCTTTCTTTTTCCATGATCTTATCTGCAAGGCCTTTACCGAGGACTTCATCTAATGTTTTACCTTGTAGCTGTTGCCAACCCATACGCAATCCATCTCCATCAGTAATAACCCCCTTATCGTTGTATGTAATAGTAATTTCTTTTCCAGTTTTCGGTTTTACTGTAGCAATGTTAAAATCTTTTTTATCTTTAAGCCACTTTATATTATCTACTTGTGTCGCTAAGTTATACCTTGCACTTGTCTGCTCTCCGTTGATCCACATAAAGTATTCTGCGCCGGAATTGATCGCATCTAGTAACGCTCGTTTTATAGCTAGTGTTTGCCAGTTTTTTAGCAAGGGATTATTTGGAATACCACCTTTGAAGTCGCCCATTAGCATTGGTTCGCCAACAGCTTTGCCTATAGCCACATCTTTATTACCACCATAAGCATCACCAGTTCCTAATTTATTCGGTACTTTTTTACCAGCTTGATCGTAAACATACCAAGTATCGCCATTATCTGATTTTACTTTCCACCCATTCGGTAATAAATCTTCGTGATTAGTTGGTAGTTTCTTATCTGTCGCAAACCCCTTACTCCTCCCCTCCCTCGCCCAGTCACTTTGTAATTCTTCTAAAAAGTAAGCATCTTCGCCATTAAAAATTCGTATGTTGCTTCTAATATGTGCAATTACATTTAAATCATCAGGCCAATGAGAGGAACGGAAAACAGGCAATTCCTCGCCTTTTCTATTTGCAAGATAAGTAAAATCTGTTGCATTGCCCTCCTCATCATAAGCGCCCTCAGTCTTTTTGATTGGTTGATTAGCATGTAGTGATTCAGCTCCGACTTGTTCTCTACCGGACAGATCTTTGAATGGTTTACCGTATTTTTCAATAGAAACTTCATCAAGAGTTTTTTTCTTTGAGGATGCTTGAATCACTACCTCTTTGTAGTCTTTACCTCCGGGGAGTTGGTATAAGGAGTATTTGGTAGGTTTTACATTTGGCTTAAAATTATCACCATGAGCAAAATTAGTATAATTTTTTATATCTTCTCTATTTTCTATAAGTGACTCATTTCCCTCATCGTCTATTCCATAAATTTCTTTACCCGCATCAAATTCTTTCATAGCTTGCGGAATAGTCATTATTTTTGACTCTGGCACATCTCCTTTTATACTTTCCTCCGTTCCTTTCAATTCAGGTGCAAAATCACTTGCTTCTTTTGAGATAGCATTGCCTTTTATGTTCTGGAATTGTGACTTTGAAACAATATATGTTTCTCCATCCTGTAATAGGATCTTATTACCTTTTATTTCATAAGGTGTGAGGACCTCGCCATCAGGGATCTTTACTTTGTTTCCATATACATCAGTTGCAGGTACATCCTTTTTGAGCTTTATATCAGGAAATTCTTGCATAATATCATCTGCTGTCATTCCTTTAGTACCACGTAAAATTTGTGCTGTTTGTGCATCCATATCTGGTACGGCTTGTTGTATGTTGCCGTCTGTCCTGCCTACGTTTCTAACAGGTTTAGTGGATAATCCAAAAGCAGGTTGTGGTTGTCCTACAATTGCTTCCCCCGGCAATTCTCCGCGCATGGCTTGTGTTTGTGTTCGATTGGTTACATCAAAATTAGTAATGGCCTTTGATCCAAGAGGTTGCTTCATATAGGCAGATGCGTTGCGGAGTAGGCGTATAGGTTCTGAGTATGTCAAAATACCGGCTTTACGGTATTGATCCAAAATAATGGCTGTGTCATCAAATACTCTACGTATAGTTGCAATATCACCTGTGGCGCTTGCGTTTTTGACTGCATTATTAAAATTTTTATTGAGTGTATCGTATGAAAAATTCTTTTGTAGATTTAGTCTAATCAATGCATTTTCAAGATCTGGATTGTATTTTGTGGCCGATAATATCGCAGATGATCCAAGCTGTAATACAGGACCAAGATCAGCAATAATGCTTGATACTCCACCAGTAACAGCAATTATTGTTGCCTGACTATCTGATTTGCCCGTTTCTAATGATTGATTATATAAATCGCGCGCAAAATCAAAAGAAGATTGTACAAGTGGTTTACGTGTATCACTTGCGATGCCGTATTCAGTCCTGAACACCTTATCGATCGTAGCTCTACCGAGGTCTTCTATTGTACGGCCTACTCGTTCCGGTATCTCTACTATATTTTTAGTAATGAATCTACCAGCCCCATCATTAGGCACGATGAAAGTGTCTTTAGTTACACCCTCGTTTTTACCGAGGAATCTAAACGGATTAGCAACTTCCAAACCACCCGACATACCTAGCTCCTCAGATGCCTTTTGTTGTCTTTTGAATGTATCTGCTACTGTAGTGTCTTTTGGTTGAAATTCGAGTGCTTTAGGCAACAATACATTAGCCGTTTTTTTGAGAAAAGATAACGGCTCTTTTGTTTTGGTGCCTTTTTCGATAACTTGACCACCTGTATTTAGGTAGTCAGATACGGTTTTATCTGATAAGCGGTTACCTATTTTTTTTTGAAAATCCTCGTATAGACTCATGTTGTTAAATTATGTTGTTCTATCACTTCCTGTTGCTTCTGTTGCTTTATCTACTACCCTGAATATAGCCGGGAGTGATTTGTCTGTAGGGTTTGTGTAGAGTTTTGGGGGGAATGTTTTAAGGAAGTCTTCTATCAATCCACCATTACCTTTCCACGACTCCCATAGCTGTAGGTATACACCTGAATCTACGTGTCCATCAGATCCGCGCGAATCTTCTAGGGTTTTTGATATATCTCCAAGTTCCTCTGATTTGACGGTCAATGCGCCTGATGTTATAGAACCTTTTGTTGTAGATGATGGGGTTGGTGTTTTATTTAGCGAGATTAATTCTGATGTATCTCCAGTCCATCCTTTTGGTGCGACAACTTTATGTCCTCCCATATCTTGTATGAATCCGCCATCATATGTTTTTGGCAATCCTAGATCTAATACCTCTGATGTGACGGCTCCAGTTACAGGGTTTTTGTATACTTGCAAAAACCACCCGTTTTCAATCTTTGACTCTAACACGTCATTTTTAGGGCGATTTAGAATCATCGTTCCTTTGAGTATCTGTTCTCCTCCGAGTTGATCTGATAGGTACTTGAAAGAATCGGGGTCTGATGTTTTTAATCCATCAAATGTTACTCCAGACTGTGCAAGGGTTGTGATAGATGTAGTGGCTTCTGCTATTCGCTGTTTTCTTTGTTCGAGGATTGTTTGTGCATCTGCATTAGCATCAAGTCTTTGCTGGCGTGCTTGTGTTACAGCATCACTACGGATTTTTGAGAGTACGCTACCTATTGCAACAGCGCGCTCGTTGTTTACTTTTTCGAGTGCTTTTTGGTTTACTGTATCCATCGCTGTAGTCTTGACGTTGGCTGAATCTGAACCAGCGAGGCCTGTGAGTGTGTTTATGCTTGCTGTAGAGCGTGATCTACCTTCGTTTACTATGCGCTGTTCTCCGACAAGTGAGTCATAATACTTATTGAGATTATCTATCTCTGCTTGTGCTTGACGTTGCATGTCTGCTTGGATCTGCTCTTCTGTTTTGGGTTGGTTTAGACTGTTGTTGATGTATTGATTAGCGTTATTTTCGGCAGGTGTGTAGTTACCTGATGGATTTACAGCAGGTGTATCTATTGGGGCAGAAGTCTGCATGTTTTTTATAGAATCTTGAATACGCAATGCTTCTTCTTTTGCTTTATCAAGTCCAGCACCTATTGAATCTAATGTAGGACCAGTTGGGGTTGTAGGCGCGCTTGGTGTAGGGGAATCTGTATATCCTAATGCCCATGCTCGTGCATCTATGTTGTCGGGTTTTTT
>Ga0210043_1002846_pt1 | contig 10824 bp, 8 predicted proteins | sample CryGeymet201501t_FD_183990 | JGI IMG/M metagenome (GOLD analysis project Ga0210043, IMG submission 183990) | Groundwater microbial communities from Crystal Geyser aquifers in Utah, USA - Crystal Geyser metaG 2015-01t (SPAdes) (version 2) | ecosystem: Environmental > Aquatic > Deep subsurface >... | reverse complement strand
TTTATCTGAGGCTCGAAAATACCACCTTAGCCTGACAGTTGCAAATCAGTTTATCGGACAGATGGATGAGGAAGTGAAAAATGCAGTCTTTGGAAATGTTGGAACAATGATCTCATTTCGTGTCGGGGTGACAGATGCATCTTACTTGGCCCGCGAGTTTCAACCACGATTTAGCGAATCTGACCTCATTAATATTGAGCGGTTTCATGCCTATATGAAGACTATTGTAAACAATGAGCCTGTGGAACCATTTTCTGTAGATATGACAAAAGATATTTCAATCCTGAAAGGACAGCGAAATGAAAAAATAGCACTGGCAATAATCCAGCTTTCAAAACTGAAGTTTGGCAGACCAAAAGAGCTTGTTGAGGCTGAAATAAATCAACGTGCAAGGCTTTGATATTTTTCTCAACTTTTTTCAAAATGATAACCACATACGACGCTCAAATTATTCAAAAAAAAAGGCTGACCGAGAATGTTTATCTTCTAAAATGTCGAAGGCCTAATTTGGAAAATTGGAACTATATAGCTGGCCAGTACATGATATTTCACATCCCGACACCAGAGGGAAAAGTCGTAAGAAGGCTTTACTCAATCGCCTCTTCCTCAGACGACAACGAATCTATACATTTTATTATCGAACTCGTTAAGGGAGGAATCGGTAGCAAATATATAAATGAAATAAATGAAGGAGACAAAATCAAACTTCAAGGACCTGCAGGAATGTTTGTATTTAAACCGACAAATCATAATGTTGTATTTCTGGCAACAGGAACAGGATTTGCTCCAATCTACAGTATGATTAAATCTAATATCGGTCAATTTACCAGATCTGTGCAGCTTTTTTGGGGCATGCGCACTATTACAGAGTCTTATTATTTAGATGAGCTGAATTTATTAAAATCCCGCATGCCAAATTTTTCATACAAACTTTGTCTTTCTAGAGAGGTTGAAGAATTTAATGAAAATTGCATTAGCGGACACGTCGATTGTGCATTAGAATCTGTTTTACAAAATAATTCATCAATGTTTTCTAATACTGATTTTTACATTTGTGGAGGAAAGGGAGTGGTTGGGTCACTTCGTGATTATTTGCATAAAAAAAATATCCCTGGCGATCAGATATTTTTTGAAAAATTTACTTGATATGAATCTTCAAAAAGACGTTACGAAAAAATCTGCAGGAAGTTGTGGCAATGATTGAAAAACGCTCACAATTTTTGATGGTCCTGATATTGAATATGCTCTTGACTCAATCACCTTCCCCTGTTGTGGAAATGCAGTTGCTGAGGAGAAACCAACTCTTGTTGATGCAAAAAGTGGTCGCACGATTATTATTTTAAGGGACGGGTATGTTGCTGGATCAATCTCAACTTGATAGTTATAATTACTCCCATCGATAGCGCCAGTTGGAGTTGTAATACTCAAATGATTACTTCCAAGAACTCTCTGGCCTGTATTGCAAGGATCGGCAATATCTCTAGCTATTTGATCATTGGAAGCCCCAAACATGTAGGTGATTTCCAGTGCTGGTCTATCGCGACCAGTCGACGCGCATGTCGTTCCAGTTCCATCTGAACCAAAAAAAACATTCAAAGTCCCTGAAAGATCTGCCCCAGTAAAAGTTGGGTACTCCTTTGCATAAAAACTATACTGATCGTCAACTGAGATCACGGGTGATGAAAATTCAGTTGGCGAGGTGTTTGTAATGATGATTGCACTTCTTGCGGCATCAATCCCAGGGAGAGAAAGACCGACTTGAGGATCATTATATAAAAACGTTCGAGAAGTAAGTGTGGTAATGGAATTTGCTAATCTCAATCCTACTTCGATACCAGAATCAGCAGCAGCTAGAGCACGTACAGACTCTTCCTGTTGCTTTGAGGATTGGATTTCGACAGTCGATTGATATGACACAGCTGTAATAACTGTCAGCATCAAAGCGATCATAAGAACAATAATGATCAGCGCCTGTCCTTTTTGATTATCTCGCATGTATTATAAGTTTATATTTTTTATATTTTTTATTCCCCTAAAATGGCATCTAGATGATTCTTGACTTCAACCAAAATTTCATCAGGCGTGTAATCACTTTTTAACATAAATCCACGAACACCGTACTCTAAAGCCTTGGAGATGACAATGTCATTTCCAAGATTTGTGAGCAATACGACATGACCAAACGTTTCATTCTTCCCTACATCCTTAAGTGACTTCAGAACCTGCAAACCGTCCATTTCTGGCATGATAATATCAAGCAGAATAAGATCGAAAATCTTCTCAGTAATAGCTGCAAGTGCCACTGCCCCATTCTCAGCGGCGCTTACTTCATATCCCTCATCATTAAGGATTTCAATATACAGATCACGAAGAAACAGTTCATCCTCTGCAATGAGAATTTTCCTTCCTTTATGATCTGTCATATTTTTATTGTTTTACCGCGGAAGTGTACTTTGGTAATCTGACTGTGAAAACACTTCCTGCACCTACTGTTGATTGTACTTCAATCACTCCTTTGTGTAAAGTCACTATCTGTTTTGAAATATAAAGGCCGAGCCCAGATCCGGGTTGGCTACTGTGCTTTGAATATGAATACTCAATTTTACTAAATTTTTGAAATAGCTTTGACTGCTCTTTTTTTGGAATTCCAGAACCAGTATCACTTACCATTACTACAATATTGTTCCCCGATGTCGAAGCTTGTATTTTAATCGTTCCTTTTTCGGGTGTAAATTTCAGAGCATTTCCAATAAGATTTTGAAAAACTTCGCGAAGTTTTTCATTGTCCCCTTTGACAAAATAACTCCCCTTTTCTTCAAAAGAAAGGGCAAAAACTATATGTTTCTCATCTGCTGTTATCTTTAATTCATCATGTATTAAATTCAAAATCACTACGATGTCAACTTTTTCTTCTTTAAGCTCGATCTTATTACGCTCAATTCGCGAAACTGTCAACATGTCATTAACCAGACTTATCAATCTCTCGGTTGATTTATATGAAATATCAAGATATTTTTTTAGTGGTTCCTCAATCTTTTGAGACGACTTGTTTAACGCAAGCCACAAATAGCTTTTGATTGCGGTCATTGGAGTACGAAGCTCATGTGAGGCTATGGAGACAAACTCGTCCTTAAGTTGATCAAGCTCCTTTAGACGAATATTAGCACGTCTTAGTCGCTCAGTTGCTTTTTTAACCTCCTCTTCAAGCGTAATATTAAACCTTCTAATCTCTTCATAAGACAATGCATTTTTAACAGAAATTGCGATCTCAGGCGTCATTATTTTTAGCAAATCAATATCTTCTGACGAGTATATTTCGCCCGAAGATTTCTCTCCGAAAATCAATCCACCGATAAGCTCTTTTCTAACTGCTAATGGCAAGACAACAGTTATATCATTTTCTCGCATTGATTTTTTCAAATTATCACGAGTTGATTCTGGCATTTCTTCAAATATAAGTATCTGCTCGTGTCGTGATTTGGGCTTGTGGGCAGCTTTTATTAAGGTCGAGATGTCATTCCCTTTGAAAGAATGCTTATGAGCGTCTCCATGCGAGTCAACCCAAATTATCGATTCATTTCTAACTAAGACTAAGGCGCCATGTGAAATTTTCATAGCAGACAGAAGTTCGGTCAATACACTTTGCGATAAGTCCGAAAGGGCAAGTGTCGAAGCCATTCTACGATTTAATTTCCAAAGAAGGTCGTTTGAGTCGTATTTGTCTTGATAAAAAAACCTATCTGTAATTTTTTCAATTGCACGCCGGAGAGGTTGAAAGGTAAATGTAGCGAATAATGTAAAAGTAATTGAAAATATTAAATCGTTTAGAGATGGTATTGTATTTTGGACTATAATATTTACGATTAACATCGCAGATATATACGTTGCTGCAACAAAGAATATTATTAATATGAATGTTACTGCCCTAGCAACTACCAATCTTATATCAAGAAATCTGTGCCTAACAATACTATAAGTAATTGAAAATGCAGCAACGAGTAAATATAACGGACTAATAGGGATGAGGGTAGATATTCCCATTAATATGCCTAAAACCGCTGTTGCAAAAAGAGTTAAGCCTAAACTTATTAATATTCCAAAAGTAATATATTGAAGTTGAACCTTTACTATTCCTATTGCATTGTTGAATTTTTTTATTAATGTTATTGATGCTAGAATAATTGATCCGATATGAAATAGTAGAAACACAAATATTGCAGGTCCTGGAACTATTTTAATTGAATCTCCGACTATCAAAACTGAAGTTAGTACTAAATTAAGACTAATTAATATTGTTAGGATAATAATCAAACAATATAAAAAAAATTTAATCTTTCTATTAAGAGAATGTTTCCTATTTGGAAAAGTTGATACAAAAAAGTAGAATATCGTTCCAATAGGTGTTATTGAGATCATCACTAATTTTGACCAAAAAAACGACATTTCACTGGAATCGGAGTGTGTAGCTAAAAAATTCAAAATGGAATAGGCACCAATAAGAATTAAAAAGCCGGCAAAATATTTATTTGTATCACTGTGTTTATCTTTCAGATAAACAAACATCGCCAACAATAAACTCGCCACAGCAGTGATGGTGGATGCTACTAGATCGATATTCATTTCTAGTTATAAGTGTACAGGTTATTGAGGATAAAATACACTGTCTAAACCTATGATGTATCTGCCTGAAATTATTTTATCTCCTGTAAGTATTTTTCTAATTATAAAAGAAATTGCAGCTCCGCTCATATTCACAGTCGTGGCAAGTTGAGGAACGCCTGACAAAGTTTTTCCAATTTTTGGGATTGACTCAAGTAAACGATCTACGAGAATTGACTTATCAACGATCTTGACAGCTTTTGCAACCCATTCTTTTTGAGTAAAAGTTTCCATATTCATAAGCTCCCCCTCTTCAATCCTTCCGCCGAATATTTTTGTATTCTCGTCAATATCGTATCTCTCAACATCGATTATCGAATTATCTCCATTACTTGTTGCCATAAGAACTGGGATTTTAAGCTCTCGACAAATCCTTCGAAGAGTGACTTTCATAGCTAGGCTATCCATCGCATCGACTATGGCATCGAGTTTTTGATCATTTTCAAGAAAAGCTCTAAGGTTTTCTTTGTTGATTGTTTTAAATGGGTCGATGTTTAAAAATGGATCAACTTCCCAAGATCTTTGTGCCGCAACAGTAGTTTTAGGGAGCCCAACATCAAGAATAGTCGCATGCATACGATTTAAATTTGACACTTCGATTGTATCGTCGTCTGCAATTTTTATATTTTTTGGTCCACACGTTGAGACGATAGACGAAAGCATCGCAGATCCGATTGACATCCCAATTATCCCAAATGTGCCTTGGTGATATTTGCTTTGCTCTTTTTCTGTTATGATATTTTTATTTCTTGCAGTACGAAGAATGTTATATTCTTTTTCAGGAAGAGATTTCACAACTACATCTCTCCAAGGAAAATATATCCAAACAGGCTTAAATTTGACAGCCTTGTAAAAATTTTGATACTCAACAACGTTATTTTTTTCCTTATATTTTGGGTTTTTTACAATAAACAACTCATACATGCTTGATTCGTAAGCATCGATCAGCTTTACCCCTTTTGGGGCATCGTCAATTTTTTGAAATATTTGTGGTTTTTTCATTTTACCCATTTATGTTTTATTCCTGATTTGAAATATACTGGATCTTCAGCTGTATAATACTTTAGTTTTGGAACTGCACGCTCTTTTAAATGATGCAGTAGCTCTGCGTACTCAGAGCTCGCCCTTGCTAAATAATTGGTCATAATTCCCTCAGCAGACCTTTTGAAGTCTATCGTTGCCTTGGCTCCTTTTTTGAGCTCGGTATTAATCTCTAGGTACTGATCGCCATGTTTATCAAATCGAGAAACCATAGTAAACTTACCTGTTAATTTTTTACCTAAATTAGTTGAAACAATTGCATTTTTTATCCACTCTGGATAAATATTTAGGCCGTAAAGAGAAACCGAAAAGTCTTGCCTCTCATAAATATATACAAATGGCAGCTCTGTTAATTTATCAGCTATCTTAAATTTATTAGCAACCTTCGCCAAATTTATATCATTTTTAGTCAAAATACTATCAACTTCGTCATACGTCAAAACACCTCCATTATCGCCAATACTATACCTAATCAATGGAATTGCGTTATCTCCAGTAAGCAGAATTTCACCATTTACAGATTCAAAATTAATGAACTCTGGATTATATTGCGCCAAAGTAGGAGTCTTATTTGTCACTGTAAAAATATTTTCAAAAAGATTCTTGTTGTCCTTTGCCAATCTTCGAATTAATATACTTGTCGTATCCTCAAATGCCATCGCACCAATATCGGCACTCCCGTATATATTAAAGAAGTCTGTAAACATATTTTTTACTCCTGCGTGTTTTTTCATATAATCTCGAAGCTCTTCGGTTATTGATTCAGCAGCAAATCCAAGACGAATATTCAATTTTTTTAAATTAATTCCTTCTGTCTTTGCCTCGTCGATAACATCTTTTATAAATGGTGCATACCCGATAAGAAGCGTTTGATCATACTGGGGGGAGAGTTTTTTTAGAGAATTAAAAATTTCTTTTTTATTAATCCCAGGAGTAATTATTGAAAGTGGAAAATTTCCTCGAAAGCCAGCAAGCTCAAATGCTTTATAGGTAATTATTCCAGCAATCCAAACCCCCATCCCAAAACAAATAATTACAAGTGTTGACTTATTCTTTCCGTATGAGCTATTTTGTAGAAATCTCTGTATTGAAACTGAATACTGCCAGTCAAGATTTTTTTGTCGCAAAAAATAACTTGGCTCCCCAGTCGATCCAGATGTCGCTGTCAATATCATTGGCTTATAAAGATCTCCATCCCAACTAAGATCTTTTAGTAAATATTTTCTAATATAATTTTTCTTATTTACTACTGGCACCTTAGTAAAATCGCTCCAGGTTTTTATTTTTTTTGGGTCAATATTGTTTTTTTTGAGAAAATCTTTGTAAGCTGGCACGTGGTCAGATGCGAGATGAAAAAGACGAAGAGATTCTTTAACCTGTTTATTTCTCCAAAATGTCGACTTCTTGGTTTTAATATTTTGAAGAATATAATCAGCGGAATGTCTTGTTTGTTTATTTAACATATTTTTAAATCCTATTAATTTACAATTTTTTCCTCTACATTATAGCGGGGTGTATGTTTAATTTTTAAACTCATGTAGCCTGCTCCAAATAAGAATTGAGGCCTTCCGTCAATGCGGAGTATTTTTTTTAATTCTTTGCGATGAGATTTAGATCCTTCAATTGCCGCAACATAGATCGATGTAGATAGCTTTTTTTCTTGAAGCTCTAGCATTGCTCTCTCGGCAAATCTTCCAACCATTACCCAATCTTTTTTAGTATCGTTTTTAGATGAAAAAATAAATAAAGCTCTCGAAGTATTCATCTTTTTTGTTGTCATAAATGAAATTAGTGGTCCGAGATTAATTTTATTTATCACGATCGGAAATATTTTTGAAATAATACTTGGAAGTAATAACGAATAACCCGGTATCCCTTCCTTTTTTAAAGATTTATTTCCAATAAACCATTTAATAATTTCTTTCCGGAATTCTTCTTTTCTATATGCTTCTAATACGGATTGTCCAGTCAAGCGTGAGACCTCATTGATAGTTTCTCTATTGGTATTTATCTCTAAACAAACCCCTTTATAATCATTTGCAATTTTAGAAATACTATTTAACAAAAAACTTGGAATACAATTTTTATTGTATGATCCTCTTTTATTTTGACGATTGGTAATCGTCTTGACTAAACACCTCAATTCTTCTTTATTTTTTGATTTTAACACTTTACTTTTAATCGTTACTATTGCTACTAATTCTTTCTTTAAAACGATCTCCAAATTATCAAAAACTCCAAAATACTTTGCTGCAAGAAGAAAATTCTCAATACAACAACCCAAGCTTATATACATATCTCGCCCTTTGGGGTCAGCGTAGGGAATTTTCTTTTCTTTATTCAAATGTATTTCACACTTGTTTCCTTTAATTTTAAAAAGCCAAGGCTGGCTATTGTGAGTGGAAGGAGCGAGCACGGCGTACCTTAGTAAATACTTTATTCTCTCTTCGACAGTTTTAAGCGATGTAAATGACTTTGTTGAAATTTTATGAATGTTCATTGGTTGATTTAAATAAAATTATTTTGACCGTCCTATCGAGCCAATTATACTTGACTATAGATCATTATCATACTATTACTTTACGTATGAACTATGTATTTAGATTTAATAACCTACTTAATTGTTAATTAAATTAATAACACATCAATTACTTTAACAAATATATTAGTCCTAAATCCTGACAATTTTGTCATTCTCAAACATAAATACTTGGTATATAAATTCCTCATGAAACAAAAAACTCAAGACCTATCTATTTCGGAGTTAAAAAAATATTTCTGGGAAAGGGTTACTGCCTCAGATTGGGAAGATAAATACTATCCAAATCATATCGCCAAAACAATAGCAATCGAATCTGCTGATCTTCTCAGAATATTTCAATGGACGGATAGTATAGAATCATGGCAAAAAATAGAAGTAGAAAGTGAAAAATCACTTGCCGCAGCGAAAATTATTGAAATTCTAGCATACACTATTATGCTTGCCGAACTTATTGACGTAGACATAGTTGAGATTATTAAAAAATCTCATAATTCCGCATCTTAAGGGCTTCAATTTACATACAGTTACGTTTCTTAACTGTCCAGAATCCTGACAAACTCTGAAGTATAATATGCCTGCTATGGATAGAAAACCCTCTAAAGTAGAGTTTGCTAGGTTGTTTAAAAAATATCGACTAAGATCGGAGATCGAAACATTGACAGAACTTGGAGATATATTGGCGATGGAAGGAATTGTCTACGACGATTCGCTATACACTAAATGGCAACAAGGAACGAGAACTCCACACGATAGACGAATCCTTTGTTCAATTTTGACAGTATTTTTAAATCGCTCAGGAGTAAGGACATTACAAGAAGCAAATGCATTCCTAGAATCAGCTGGTCAAGGATTTCTCACTGATCAGGAAATCTCAGAACTCCCTCATCTTAACAAAAGCATCCCTTTTTATGTCCCTCGTGAAATTTCACACTTCACAGGTCGTACGTCATATCAAGAGACTGTTGTAAAATATTTAAAAGAAGGCCATATTGTTCTTATCAATGGACAGGCCGGTGTTGGAAAAACTGCTCTTGCGATCAATATCGCCCATCAAATGAAAGCATTATTCCCGGATGGAATACTTTGGTACCAAATGGACTGCTCTTCTATGATGGACGTCCTATCTTCAATAGCAAGTGCATGTGGAGAGAATATCTCAAAAGTTCAAGATCTTTCTATACGGTCATCAATTGTAAGATCGCTAACTGCAAAAAAACAATTTTTGATCGTTCTTGACAATGTTTCCTCTGAAAATAATTTGGAGTATATTTTGCCTAATAATTCATCATCTGGAATACTTCTCACGTCCCAACAGCCTTCAATTTCTACCAATCGCATTGATGAAAGAATTAACCTTCAGGCTTTTACTCCTGAGGAGACGTTTGAATTCTTTGAAAATGTTATTGGAACAGTCCAAAGTAATGAGAACTCAAAAGACATTGAAAAATTGTTTTTATTGGTTGGGGGATTGCCGCTAGCCATACAGGTCGCAGCAAAGCATATCCTCCATCACAACACAACTATTGCAGGCTTTACAAAATTAATTCTGAGTGAACATAAAGCTCTTGAAACCTTTACTTATCATGATAAAAATATTTATGCAGTATTTGAGGCTTCATTTTCAAAACTCAATGAAACTGAAAAAAGCGTCCTTGTTTCTGCAGGAGTATTTGTAGGAAAAGACTTTTCCCCTGAAGCTATTGCAAGAATTAACAAGCTAAACACTTCAGAAACAATTCAACACCTTCAAACTCTATGGAGATTTTCACTCGTTGAGAAGTCTGTTGGGAAAAGGTACCGTATTCATCCTTTAGTAAAAATTTTTGTGGCGCCTAAAATCACAATAAAAATGAGAATTAATTGTGGAGTATATTTTGAATCATTTCTAAAAAGTAACGATTCAGACCCTGATTATTTAAATATCGTAAATCGTGATTTTGAAAATATTGTCGGAACTATTAATTCTTTACTTGGCCCAAAAGAATGGCAACACGCCGCAGCAATTTGGAGTATATTTTCGATTTTTATGTGGCACACGGGGCACTGGGATGAAATTGAGGAACTTGGAAATAAAATCTACAAGTTGAGCATTAGATATGGCGACATAAAAACAACTATTCATACCTGCATCCAGCCTTTTTGCATTCTCTATTACTGGACTGATCGGGTTGAGAAAGCTAAGGTTTATACTGAAAAAGGTCTTAAGATGGCGATAAGCATCAATGATGATTATTTGATCAATATGGCAAAGATGAGATTGGGGAGAGTTCTCCTTGGTCAAAATCACTTAAAAAAATCACTTAAGTTACTTAACGAATCAAAAAAATACTTTTTAAAAATAAAAGACAATGAAAATCTAATGAATACATATATGTATTTAGGAGAATTGAGACTGAGGGAGAATAAAGTTGACGAAGCGCTTGAAGATTATAATCTAGCTAATGAGTATTGTGAGAGGATAGAAACAATATATGTGAAAAATATATTCTTAGGAATAATCGAACTTAACCTTGGCATGATCTACTTTATTAAAAAAAATCTTATTAGGTCTCAGGAACACTATCTCATCGGATTACATTATT
>Ga0210043_1002842_pt1 | contig 10837 bp, 8 predicted proteins | sample CryGeymet201501t_FD_183990 | JGI IMG/M metagenome (GOLD analysis project Ga0210043, IMG submission 183990) | Groundwater microbial communities from Crystal Geyser aquifers in Utah, USA - Crystal Geyser metaG 2015-01t (SPAdes) (version 2) | ecosystem: Environmental > Aquatic > Deep subsurface >... | reverse complement strand
CGGGGGCATCGGGGGCATCGGAGGGGCCATGCCCGGGGGCGGACCCTGCGGGGGCATCGGGGGCATCCCACCGCCCATGCCCGGAGGCATCCCGCCACCCATCGGAGGACCACCCATGCCGGGAGGCATGGCGCCTCCCATGCCGGGGGGCATCGGGGCGGGCGCCATCTGAGCGGCCTGGCCCGGAGCTGACACCTGGCCACCAGTGGCTGCGATCAGCTCCGCGGTCTCGAAGATGGCGACGTTCGCAGCAGTCAGGCTGGTACCTGATGCCTCCGCGACCTGGTCCGAGGTGGGTAGCTCCCCGGTCGACTTGACGACTGCCTCGACGGTGTCTTTGGCCTCGGCGATCTCGTCTCGACCCCCCTCGCCCATACCACTGGCCTCGTCCAGCATGGACTGCTTCTGGAAGGCGGCGCGCCAGAGCTGGCCCATCTGCTCGTTGCCGAGGTTCAGGGCCCCGCAGAAGTTCGCGGCGAGGTCGGCATCGGTGCGCCCACGGATGCCTCGTCGGATCGCGGACTGCTTCAGGACGAAGAGCGCGTCGTCTGGGGACCTGATATTCATGCGTGCCGCGACGTACTGCCACGACTCACGGGGGTGGGTAGGGACCGAGCCCCCCGAGAGCTTGTACAGGAGCTGGGAGCTCTTGATCTGCGCGGTGTTCGCGCCGTTGTCCGTCGAGAGGTCGACGGTGCTGTCTCCGGGGAACATCGTGTTCACACCGCCGGCGGGAGCCTCGGCCGTCGACAGGTTGCCCTGGTCGAGCGTGGCGCCAGGGCCGCCGCGGGCGTCGCGCGTGGTGATGGGGTTGTTGTCCATGCTGGTGTCGGGGTTCTCGCCCGACATCAGCGCATCGTTCAGCGTGTGAGTAGCGACCGGGTCGACCCGACCCTCGCGCGTCGAGGTGCCCACCCCGTCGATGGGCTGTACCAGGGGGATGGTCGCATCACCACCGCCGTTGTCGCCACCGGGGGAGGACCCTGCCTCGTCCATGGCGACCTTCTCGAACCCCGTGGTGCCGAGCATCTGGAGATGCTTCGCCAGCTTCCTCATCTCGTTGTTCCGGGTGTGGACCCGAGAGAGCTTCTCGCGGAGGGTAGGCGTGGGCGCCGTCTTCGGAGCGCTGGTCTTCTGCCTGGCGGCCTGAGCCCCCTGCGCGCGTTGCGACCGGACTCGATCGAGCGCCGCGCCAAAGAGCTGGTCAACCTCGATATTGCTGCTGGTCTTGGACATCGTCGTCATTCTCCAATCGACCGGTCGCACGCGTCGCACCGGTGGTAGTGGCTCATCTGGGAGGCCATGTTGACATGGCAGTGCGTACACCTGCCGGTTGCCGCCGAGAGCTTGGCGCGCGTCAGCTCTGCCACCGCCGAATGGAGGACAGCCTGAGCCCGAAAGTCCGCGAGGCTCTTCTCTTCTGCGTCACGCGCCCGAACACCGGCCCGAACCCCCTGGTCGTGGGAGAGCTTGACGGCGTGGGCGATCCTCTCCTTGAGATTGTCCGCCTCCGCGGCGGGCGTCAATCCCTGTCGGCGGCCGATGAGGAAATCGACCCCCTGTTGCGGCTTCGAACTCATAGCTGGTCTCCGTACACTCCCCCGAACAGGTAGCTCACCTGGGGGGTATTGAGGGCATCGATGCTCTGCATCAACATGTTGACGCGTCCAAGGCTCGAAGCCTTGCTCAGAAGGTAGGCGCTCGGCAAGAGGGCCTGAGCGCACAGCTCGGAGGTCTTCACGCCAGACCCACTCCCAAAACGCAACACCGCTGAAGGCCGGCTATCCCCTCCGGTCAGATCATGACCCAAGCCCGGGAACTGAGACAAGACCTCCAGCACGAGCTCCTGCATCCGTGTCGACAATTCACGGATGTACGCACCGTACGCTCTCTCCATCCCCGGCACCCCCTCAACGGTCAACTTGACCGTCACGGTAGGCCGTTTGGGGCGATCCTTCACTGCCATGGCCCGGCGAGCCATGTGGGGGTAGAGGATGGATCTGCCCGGAATCAGGTCCTTGGCCATCTCCAGCATGTACCCGCGCAGGGCGTCGGGCGTAGTGAACTCCATCCCTCCCTGCGAGAATCCCTGCTGGATCTGGTCGATGAGCATGGAGGGCATGTCACCTTCGGGCTCAGCACCGAGGGCCAGCCGTGAGAACTCCGCGGGGGACAAGGCGATACCAAGCGCCCCCAGGTTCGACAGCACCCCTTTGTGAGAGCCACAGGCGGACGCCATCTTGTCGAGGGTCTCGCCGGGGATGGGCTCCTCGTCTTCGATCAGCGGAGAGATGACCTGAGCCTCCAGCAGGGGGACGTTCTTGATCATGTCCGAGATCTTGACCGGAGCGAGCCCGCTGAACTTCCCCATCCCCGATGGACGTCCCTGGTGGTATGAAGCGACGTAGGCGGATGGGACCACGATCCTGGAGTTGAGGGCCCCCGAGGTCTTGCTCATCGACTTGATGTAGGCCATCAACTCTGGGAACAGCACTCCCAGGGGCGTAGCTTCGGGCGCGGCGTTGAGACCCACGCCGGACAGGTCGAAGAAGAGGGGGAAGGGGTTGAACACCCGGACCTTCACCCCGGTCCCCGGCATGATAGAACCGAAGCCGGGAGTGTGGGGGTGCTTGCAGTACTCGCTTGGGTCCTTCGCCTCGTTCCCGCAGACGGAGCACCGATCGTGCGGAACCCGGCAGCCCATACTGACGGGGGCGTCTCGCCCGCTGCGGTAGTTCTCGATCAAACCGGGGGCACCCGCAGTGCCTTGGGCCTTCTCGTTGTCGAGCCTCCAGATGCCCTCGCATCGGTCCATCCGATCGTTGAAGACCATGAGGGGGAAGTCCCCGAAGGACTTCCGGGGATCGCTGTTTCGGTGGTGCATGTAGGCGCCACCATCGGTCTCGAAGGTCTTGTGGCCGTACCGCTTGTGGGTGACGGAGAGGTGCTCGCGCTCAAACGCGTCCCCGTTGATCGTCTCTTCCCAGCTCTCATCTGCCCCCAGTGGTACGACCATGACGTAGGTGTACTTATCGTGGTCGAAGTCCTCGTAGGTCTTGATCCAGTCGACGATGCGCGGGTCGATACTGTTGGTGTGATGCATCCAGTCAGCCTGGTTGTCCAGCACCTCTGACGTCTTCTCAAGGGCCATCCCGATGCGATGTGCCCCCTGAAGATTCACCAAGGCATGCCCCGCCTCACTGACTTTGATGTACTTGTCCATGTTACTCCGGGTTGACCAGCTGGCCCAGCATGGAGCCGAAGGAGCCGAAGATCGTGGTGTCCTTGCGCTTGTCGATGGAGTTCTGGAGAGCGATGGCGCTCTCGACTCGCTGGCTGTACTGGTCGGGGGTCATGACCCCGTCACCACCAACGCCTCTCACGAAGCTCTCAGTGAACTGTGCCGCCAGCTTCGGGTCTGCAGCTACAGTGGGGGCATATCGATCGATGATGTCGAAGCCCTCCCGGACTCGGGGGAGCACCATCTGCCCCTCCTCGGTGTTCGGATCGATGAGGTCGCTGAACTCCCGGTTGAATCCGTCGTCGGTCCGGAGGACGTTGAGCGCCTGCTCGAACCTCTCGTCGGAGGTCGACCGATGCTTGCGATCCTGATAGGCGCGGACCCCCGCGTTGAGCGCGACCAGTCCGCCCAGGGCCACCGGGATGCGGAGCAGCTTGCCGGTCATCCCGGGCAGAAGAGTCTTCTTGCGGCCGATGGGAACACCACTGGCGTTCATGACCAGCTCGTCGCGCACGACGAGGTCCTTGAGCCCATCGAGGATTCGCTTCGAGGTGGTGGGCCCCCCTGCCCAGGTCGGGCGATTCTTCCACATACCCGCCAGGGCCCCGCCCCCCTCAAGCCCGGGCACTGGGAACGGAGGCTTGTTGGCCATCTCGCGGAAGACTGCGGAGTAGCTGGCCTCCTTCTGGAGGGGGGAACTGAGCACGATCTTGCCCGAGGTCTTGATCTTCGAGCGTGGGACCAGAGCTACATGCCCGGCCTGAGCGACCTCAAACGCCTCGGCGGCACCCACCAGGCCATAAACAAGTCCGAGCTGGTAGGCGCTCACCTGGCGCGGCGCGGATGTCTTGGGCACGATGTCCGCGGGGACATGAGGTTCACCGCCATCGAGTCCCCAGTCGGCCAGCGTGGATAGCGCGGCGCCAGAGACGCCACCGCCTGCAACCAAAGCTTCAGGCCCGAGTATCATGGCTAACTCCTTGCGAGCTCGGGGGTCTTCCAGCGCGCGGGTGAGCCCCTGGCGCTCTCCGTAGGCCATGAGATTGGACCTACGGCGATAGGCTTCCTTCCCTGGGTGACCCAAGGCCCTGGCGATGGGATTGATCGCGATGTCCAGTGGTCTCGTGAGAGGGTTGGCACCCATGCTCCAACCCGTCTCCATGCCCCAGGGATCATCGAAGTTCCGCTTCTCGAGGATGAACTTGTCCTGAAGGTCGTTCAGGACGTCGCCTGCCACGTCTCGTCGGGATCGAGGGTCCCACTTGCCGAACGTGACCTCGTCTGCCATGCGACGAGCGTACCTCCCAATGTTGGATCGACTGTCGATCAGGGGGGTCCGGAGCGTCTGGTATCGTAACCACGGGAGCGGCGCCTCGGGCCCGGCGTTTGCTACCGCCGTTCCAAGTCGGCTGGCTACTCGTGCAATGAGGGAACCCCCAATGCCGGAGTTCTTCCTGAAGTCGTAGCGCCCGCGCCGGAACGTGGGCTGCTCGAACATGTCGTTGTTGCGCGCGTTGGAGAGCCAGGTGGTGTCCACCTTCGTCTGCGCGAGGTTCCCCGCCGGGTTAAGGACCATGTCTGCCATCCCCGGCCATCCCACGCCGAGGGCGCCCATGCCCGCCCCGAGGAGCGAACCCCGACCCAGAGAACCCGCCGCGGCCAGGTATCCGGCTCCCTGCAGGGCATGCCGATACCCGGAGCTCGGCATCGTCTGGCCACGGACGTCCGCAGAGTGTGAACCTGTGAGTCCCACTTCTGGGTGACTGAGCTCCTGCTCAAGCTCCGCGTCGATGAATCCCACGCTCAGCCCTCCGAGTCAGTGAACACCGCATGGGCCTGCCCACGCCACGACTGCGCCTTCTCGACGATATAGGCCCTGGCGTCTTGGGCGTTGTCGAGGTCGTCGCAAGCTCGCTTCCACGCCTTCGATGCCTTGATCAGGGGGGATTGGGCATCGAGGAGGACCTTGCCGCTGAGGGAGTCGAGGACGCGGTCGGCGCGTACTGCCAACACAGCTTGGGACGTCTTGATGCGTGCCTCGTCCGGCAAGCCGTTCGGCTGAAAGACGTTTCCGACCACTGCATCGAGATCTACCTCGTGCCGTCGGAGCGTGTCGTCGAAGGCTTCGACGAAGGCATCTCCGTCGCCGCAGCTCATCTTGACCGCGTAGAGAGCCTCCCCCAGGGTGAGGCCCGTGGTCTTCACTCCCCGATCGATTTGGATCTCCAAGTCGACGCGGGCTTGCTCCTTTCCGAGCTGCGCCGCGGAGATGTGCGTGTCGGCGACGTGCGCCGCCTGACTGACCTTGAGCAGCAGATCGTGGACCTCCACGACCTCGCGGGCCCGTTGCTCCGCGAGGTGCCCCTCGGATGGCCCCGAAGATGTCTTCTGCATGGGGATCTGGATCTGAACGGCGGGGGGAATGATGCGTTGCAGCTGCTGGTCAAGGGACATGTGGGGAGCACTCGTCTTGGACAGACCCGGCTCCGATGACGCAGCAGACGCTTTGCGCACCGGGTCCGTCGTGGTATCGTCTGCACCCACCCCCAGGATCGAGAATACCCCCTCGGGCTTGGCGGTGTCCCAGCGGTTCCTCCACAGCTGGCCCGACTGCTTCGTGTAGGCCTGACTCTTGTCAAGCTCCAGGAGGTTCCGGTTCAGCATGGTGCAAACGCGGGAGATCTTCTCCCGACCCAGCCCCAGACCCCTGACCACGTTCGCCACCGCGGAGGTAGGCGTGGTCCCGCCGGTCACCAGCTTCTTCGCCTTGTCCGCATAGCCTTGGAGGTCCGTCGCCATGTCCATGGTTTCACCAGAGCAGTTTGAGGAGGCTCTCTACCTGGGGCCTGTGTGGGTGTCAACGGTCGAGGCTGCCCGACTCTGCGGATTGACCAAGTCTGGTTTCCATGAAACCCCCATCAAGCGGGGTCTCGTCAGAGCCATGAAGGACCCTGAGTCGGGCCACACGCTCATTCTGAGGGACGACGTTGCGTATGTCTACCACCGTCGTGCGGCCTCGAAAAATGAACGGGGGCAGGCATCTTACGAGTCGCTCTCGGCGCGAGGCATCTTCCCACAGAGTTGTGGGGCGATGAATGGCTACGAGCTTGTCATGTGGGCAAAGGCACACGCCCCCGACCTGCTCAAGAGCTCCATGGCGCCGCCCTCCACAATGACGGTCGGACGCCATCCTTCGGGGGAAGAGGTGCGCTCCTTGATCACGCTGGAGACCCTGGCCGGGCGCCTCGATCGTGTCGATCGCCTGGTCGAGTCTCTGTTGGCCATCCAGGGGGTGGAGACCAGCTACAGCAAGCTGGCAGACCATGAGTGTCTCGCGCTCATCACGGACTGCAAGGCTGCCCTGGGGACGCGCTTCGAGCCTGCGGAGCTGAACCGTCGAAGCCGCATGTTGCTCCGCCTGTCCGCCGAGCACCTCGCCCAGATCCGGTCGTGGTCCTTGTTCAACACCGCGCAGGCCAGCCAGCTTCTCGATGAGCACGAGCTCCCATACCTCTGCCTTCTGGACCTGGCCCGAGAGCTGGTGTTGCAGTCCCGGGCGCTCCCTGGATCCGATCTTCGGTTGTCAGCCCACTACCGGGTACTCGCCCAGGCGGAGAAGGCACACCAGCACATGCAGTCCCTGGTGCGCGCACAGACAGCAGCCGACCTCCTGCTCTATCGCCAGGATCATGGGGGATATCTGCCCGCCCCATTGTGCGCGACGGACCGTTTCATCCTGTCCTGCATCGTCCCCAAAACATCCTTCGCCCCCGGGACATAAGAGGTATGACGCGGCACTGTCAGCCCGCGCAAACCATCACCCGGAGAGAAACCATGAACAACAGCACCCAGATTCCAGTCGAGGAGGCCCACGCCCTGGGCCTCGGAACTCGCCTGAGTGAGTTTCACTTCGAGGAGGTCCACGGCCTCCTCACGGCACCCTGCGAGGTGACGACCACCAAGGATGACGGGACCCACGTCCAGAAGCTCATCCGCCGCGGGGAGCTCCTCGACGTACTCATGGGGGAGATCCAGAGCACGGAGGCCCATATTTCCGTGCTCGGGGAGCTCATCCAGAAGTCCCGTGAGGAGCGGGCCACTGCGGAGGTTGCGGCCGCTGCAGAGCGCAAGAAGCTGGCCAACGAGCTGGCCATGCGCATCGACGTGCGTGCGCAGGAGTCTCACCAGCGCACGCTCTGGACCATCGGCATCGGGGTGGCGGCCTGCGTGCTGGCGGGGGGTAGCTGGTTGGCCAGCTACCAACAGGCGCAGGAGCGCGAGCGCGCCAGCTGGTTCCCCCCGCAGTTGCCCCCGCAACAACAGCAGCCCCCGGAGCCCCCCGCAGCCACGCCCCCCTCCACGGGCCAGAACGACACCCTCCTTCGGGAGATCCAGGCCATGCGAGAGGAGATGACGGGCCTCCGCCGCAAGGCGGATGTCACCGGGCAGCTCGTCCTCGACATGAGGCAGCAAACCCCTGCGCCGGCACCAGTCCCTCCCTTCTACGGGGGGTATCCGATGATGATGCCCACGCCTCCACAGGCTCCGGCGACCCCTCCGGACGAGGTCTTCTAAGCCGCCGCGAACTCCTCGAGCTCCTGATACCACCACATCTTGGCGGTCAGCGCGTACACGACGGTGTGAAACGCGTCATCCGGTTCGGTGTGGTTGAACTGCATCTGCTTGAGCTTGGGGGAGCGGTCAGCGAAGATCGTCAGGATGTCCTGGGAGAACCCCGTGGTGGTGCTCGGGGTTCCATCCATGATGTCCCACGCGGGGAACATCACCCGCCTGTTTTTTAACTGGTTGAAAACCTTGGCCATCCAGCGCGTGCGGGAGCACGTGAGCTGGTGGGCCAGCTCGTCGTAGCCGATGATCGCGGACTGGTTGTTGTAGCGCATGGGTATCACGCGCACGAGACCGTCGGTGATGCTGCTGCGCACGTTCTCGATCATGCCCCAGCCCATGCCCGCATCGACGATCGCCAGCTCCACTTTGTTGAGCTCGAGCAGCTCGGCGATGTCGTCGGTCAAGTACTCAGGCTCAGCTTCAAAGCCCATGTACCGGTGCATGTAGAAGATCTGGAACACGAGGCCTTCTCCTGGGACCTCGTTCATGTAGCCGAGCGTGATCACGGTGTAGGCGCCCGCCCCACTGCCCTCACCCCAGTCGATGCCCGCAAAGATGGGCCAGGTGGGGTCGTTGATCACCCGGGAGGGGGCCTTGCGGGACATGTACCGGATGCCGGGGTGACAGCACCGGATGAGCTCGTCCTGCGTGATGGGCTTCTTGCCCGAGTCCCACGACACCCCGAAGATCTCGTTCATCTTCGTGGCGTCATCGACGTTGGGGTCGTTCACGTCGCGGGCGAACTTGCCCCACTTCTCCCGGAAGCGGTCGGGGTTGCCCACCGCGGTGTACGGCATCAGGGCTCGGGAGAGGTGGAAGCCTTCGTAGGCCACGTCCTTCGACCCTGTCCGGACCCATTCCCCGCTGAAGACGTCGAGAGCCTTGGCGCACTTCTTACAGACCAAGCCCCGGGGCCCGATCATCATCCGCACCTCGGTCATGGTTCTGGGTGGGAAGTTGTGGGCGCGACACCCCGAGCACCTCATCAACCACAGGTTCTTCGTCGAGTTCTTCGAGAAGATCTGCTCGATGGGATTGTCGAAGGTCAGGGGGGTGCCCGACAGCAGCGTGATGGGTCCGAACTCGAGGTCGGAGTTGTTGAGCGTCGCCGTGATGACCGGGATGTTGGCCATCATGAAGTTCTGGATCTCGTCCACAGCCAGAACATCGGCGGGGATGCCGCGCACGCGGTCGGCGTTGAGATGCGCGCTGCGCATCACGAGCCGGGAGTTGTTCTTCCTCAACCGCTTGAAGTAGCGGTTGTAGCTGACAAAGCTCCCTGTCCAGGGCTTCAGCGCTGGTGAGATGCGGATGACGTTCTCAATGCGCTCGTCTGCGAACTCCTGCATGTTGAGCCCTGCGGACGTGACGTAAAGCGCCGTAATATTTGGTATTTGGAGAACATAAGAGAGGAGCTTGTTACCGAGCCCCGTGCTCTTCTCCGTCTGCCGCCCAGCGAGGATGATGGTCTGGCGGCAGTACCTGATGACATCGGCGTAGGAGCCGCCCAGCGACCGGATGCGCTTGGACGTGTACTCGGCGTCGTAGATCGCCCTCTGCCAGGGGCGCAGATGGAGTTGTACTGGTTTGCGCAGGTCGTAGCAGAACCGGTACTCGACAAACTCGGACGGGAGCTTGGGGGTGAAGTACGCCCCCCTCCCTGCGCGCATCGTGTTGCGCGTGATCGCCCAATCCTGAGCGAGGCGAGCAGCCTCGTTCTCATACTGCTCATCCAGGCCCCAATCCACGTCGGCACCGTTCTTGGCGTCGGTGATGATGCCCCCCGCAGATGCCTGTCGGGAGAGGCGTGGCAGTTGGAGCTCAGGGATAGAGAGGAGTGAAGCCATGGCCAGCTCAGTAGATGGTGTCCTGCGTCCGTACCTACGAACCGATGAACGGCTCCCGGCCCGGTGCCCCGTCGGGGGTGCCTTGAACATCCTGCTCGCGACAGAGTCCCTGGTCAAGGCTCCGCACCGCCTGCTAGGGGTTGCCGAGAGGGTGATGGCAGGGGCCGACTGCTTCAACAAGGGGTCGTGCCTCGACTGCGAGACCGGGATGGAGCTCGCCATCGAGGACCTGTCCGATGCACTCCAGCTCCCCCTGGAGGAGGGCGTCCTCGAGTTCCTGGTCAAGCCGTGGTCAGGGTTGGGGTGCTCGGGAGATCTACGCGACTTCTCCGCTCTGTGTGAGGTGGGGGTGAGCATCACCCGATGGGGGTTGGTGTTCGCGCAGATCCAGACGCCCAGCTGCCTCGATTACAACAGCTGCGCGAACTGCCCGCGGGCAGCGGACGCCATCGCAGGGGCGTTGCTGGAGTTGCTGGAGGACGGGTGGGAAGGAGAGACGGGCCGACGCCTGAGGACAGGCGCCGGGCTGCTGTGGTAATGCTGGCAGGAGCTCCCGTGGGGAGTTTCTTTTAGCCTCTCGTTACAGTGCTCCCCAGTCCTCGCCTTCGGACCCAATGTCGGCGAAGGAGCGGCCCTTGAGAGCTGCCAGGCCCGGCTTCGGACGTGGCACGGCGCGCGCAGGAGTCCGCGGATTGGAGAGCTCGTCGAGGACACCCGCTGCGCCTCCGTCGAACTCTCGGCCGATGCCCCCCATCCCCGCGCCAGGAGCGACGTCCTTGAGCACCGACGCCGCTCCCCCGTCGAACTCTCGGCCGATATCCGCCATCGAGGGGCGGGGTCGTGCCCGGCGGCGGGGGCCCGGACGTCTGGACACGAAGTTCTCGCCCTCGTCGAAGTTGATCTCCTCCGGACGTCTGGACACGAAGTTCTCGCCCTCGTCGAAGTTGATCTCCTCCGGACGTCTGGACACGAAGTTCTCGCCCTCGTCGAAGTTGATCTCCTCCGGACGTCTGGCCGTGATCGTCGGGGGAGGAAAGTTCATCTGGCGCAACGAAGTACCCGCCGGAGCGGTGAAGTCGTAGGAGCGGGACGGGCGCTTCCCCTCCACGATGGTCGGCTC
>Ga0210043_1002833_pt1 | contig 10869 bp, 9 predicted proteins | sample CryGeymet201501t_FD_183990 | JGI IMG/M metagenome (GOLD analysis project Ga0210043, IMG submission 183990) | Groundwater microbial communities from Crystal Geyser aquifers in Utah, USA - Crystal Geyser metaG 2015-01t (SPAdes) (version 2) | ecosystem: Environmental > Aquatic > Deep subsurface >... | reverse complement strand
CCTACGGAGCTATGGGTATGGTCGTCGGAGTACTACTTTGCGCGAGACAATAACGATTTCTTCCATTACACGGAATTAAAAGTCGTTGACGCCTACGTGTTTAAAGCGCACCCGTTCTTATCCGAGCTTACGATGACGCTATTTGAGCGCAAAAAGAGGTGCGCAAAGGGGACAAGGCAATATGAGCAGGTTAAAGAGCAGGTTAATTGCCTGTGGGGATTTTTCGGGATCCGAGACTCGGCTAAAGGGGTGCGGTTGCTCGCGGGTAAACGCGAGCTTAGCGCTCTTATGGCTGTTGGGCGCTTAGAGGATTACCGTTACCCGTTTGCGTACGGGACGTTTGACATCGAAGCCTCGCTGAGGTCTGTTCCAGTGGCCTGCGCAGTGACCGCCGAAGCCAGGGTGACGATATTGCGGGACTTGGTGGGTTTATTCAAGGCGGGGTATTACCCCATTTATACGGACACTGACAGCATCATGACGTTTGCTCCTCCTGGCGTTATGGCTCAAATCCACCCAGTCGGGAGTGAACTTGGCCAAATGGCCGTGGAGTATACAGCGACACACGCAGCCGTGGTCGCCCCCAAAATTAAGGCCATGTTGGACTGTGAGGGGCTAACTGAGCCAAACACATGTACCTGGAAAATAACGGCAAAGGGGCTCGGCATTGCTGCTCTTGACTTTGCTGATATCGTGGGCCTCTTAGATGGCTCCCCAATTACCGAGAGCCGCTTCCAATTCAATGTAAGCAAGAGGCACATTGTGACGGGAGAGGCGAAGATAACGTCGTGTACACGGGCGAAGACTGTGCGTGGGGAGTTCAGGAAAGGGCATATAGGAAGTGATGGCCGAAAAGTAACGTTTATTGCCCGCAAAGTTGGCGAAGAGTGGATTTTGACCTAAAGGCATTATGTTGAGTATGTGAGCTCATTTGTTGACGTGTTGTAATAGACCGGTTTCTGCGTGTCTGGGGCTACTTGCGTCATTCCTGGGCAGTACAAGCGCCCCATGAGCTTGTTTGACTTTTGCCCGCTCGACACGGACGCGCAGACGATATTCGGGGAATCCCACATATGCGTGGTTGTTCTTCCGGTTATAGCGAGCCCTGTATACGATGTGTCGTATCCAATTCCCCACCACGAGTACTCATAGCTCATTGGCTGGATACGAATGACGGGCCGGAGGTTTGTTGTTGATTGGGGGTCAGTGGCATTTTCGGTGAAGGACGTTTGATGCGCAAAGATTACCATAGGGTGAGCAGCCGTCCCCTGGTTGACTGTGATAATGGGCTCAGCGGCCGACGGCGCTGAGGCCGGGGGCATCTGGAGCGCCCATTCGCCGGTACTTGATATGCCCGCTTCGGCGAAAATCGTTGAATCTGGGTGCTCGAACATAAATTCCTCTCCAACAAAGTTCGGGCATACGCATTCTGTTGCAGCGGCCAGCGTACCTACGTTTAAAGCCGGCACTGTGGCTGCTCCCGATGAAGCAAATGATATGCAGGGCGCCCAGGCTCCTAGCTCGTCTCCCATTTCGAAGGCGTATACTTCGGTTACTGGGTCAAACCCCTGTCGCAGCTCGGTGCCTCCTGGCAGCAACCAGTGGGCACGTGCGCCCGGAGTCATCGTCAGCGAGTTGGCGATTCTATCTTCTCCTATATACAAATAATGACGCTAGGCTCTGCCCAGATAAGCAGCTCTGCTTACTTTTGCTAGCAAGTCGGAGTTACGGAGCCGTGTTAAAGCAGTGTTTAAATTCAAAGCCTTTCGGTTGGTTCCGTCCCTGTTTTTAAACCCTGGAACGTGATTCATTCCCTGCTGCGGGATCGCTTGGCCAAGCGCTGCGGATTGGGCCGCGTAATCCATATCACTCTCCGAGTAGCCGCCGTTTTGTTGGCGCTTAGCTTTGAGCATTCGCTCTACGCGCTTAAGAATTTCCGGGGTAACGTCTGGATAAGCTGGCTTTCCTCGCCTCAAATAATGCCATTATTTGTCACCGCATAAGCGTAAAGGCATCACACCCACAACAAAGGGGAGGCGATTAAGTAGGGTAGCAGCTCCAATTGAGCGACGAGCGACACGAGCGGGCGCACCTAAAAGGCCTGGAGTGCCGCCGTCTTTACCTACCGGGCGCCTAACTAGGCCCGAACTGGCAATTCCGCTCAAGAGGCTCGCCAGGCCATCGCAGCCCGTTGGGCGGCTATCCAGGCCCGAGTTGAGAAAAGCATACTCTGGCGCCCTTCCTAACCACGCGTACATTCATGAGCCTCCGCGGCAGGAGGCGCGATTGAGCTCCAGGGATATTGATTTGGCTAAATTAAACGAAGCCCCAAAATTGCTTGCTGGCCCGCAGAGAGAGTGGTACGCCGCTCCGATGGTATCGTTTGCCCCGCAGCGCACGATATTCAAAGGCGAGCCGATGACGCCAGATGCCGGGCCTGATACGGCCGAAATTAGCGAAACCGAGCGCAAATTTGACGAAGAGAATGAGAAACGATGGGCTGAGGCTACAGCCAAACAAATTGAAGAGGCGAAGTTTATGCAAGGAGTTAAGCAGCAGCAGGCCCAGTGGCTTGATAACCTATATGGGCCCAACGGCGATACACCAGAAACACAGGCAGAAGAGGAATTGCTGGCCCGTATCGCGGCCGTGGAAGGCGAGGACCCCTTTCACTACAAGCAGGAGTTAGAAAGGAATATAGAGCAAGATGACCCCATTGGGGTACGAATGGCTAAAGTCGAAAATCAGTTCTATGACGACTTCCGCGAGGATATTGGGCTACAAGAGCTTGCTCTACGCAACCCCACTACCGGCGAAGCGGAGATTCGCGATTATCTATCAGCCCAGCGAGAAGCCAATGAAGCACGAGACGACTGGCTTCGAAAGCACTTCGCCGGGGAGATGGGATTAACAGAAGAAGAGTATATACAGAGAGATGACATGCTTGGCTTCGTCATAGACGAGATTCGCCAAATCGAAAGAGACCGCGAAGCTAAATTTACGGTTGACGAAGCTGAACAAATGATTAGTGAAAAGATGCAACAATATGACGCGGCGATGGCCCAAGTAAAGGAAGATATGCGAAAACAGGAAATTGAAGATTTACGCGCGAAAGCCGAAGAAAACGAGTTGCAAGCTGAGCGAATGGGCGAGGACATTTATAACTTGCGTGCGGATTTGGATATGGCGTCCGGTAGAGTACGGGAAGCCGAAGGAGCAGCGGAAGCGGCGCGGGACGCTGCTAGAGGTGAGTATATGCACAACACGGAACTCAGCAGGCAGCTTGGAGTTGTACACGGGACACTTAACCAGACAGCTGGGCAGCTAGACGCGGCGCATGGCCGCATATCAGAATCTGCTATGATGATGCAGGAGGATTTAAATGGTACTCAGCGTACCAAACAAAGGGAACTCATGCAGCAGCTTGGAGTTGTACACGGAGCACTTAACCAGACGGTTAGGGAGCTAGACGCGACGCGAGACGCCGCTAGAGGTGAGTATATGCACAACACGGAACTCAGCAGGCAGCTTGGAGTTGTACACGGGGCACTTAACCAGACGGCTGGGCAGCTAGACGCGGCGCATGGCCGCATATCAGAATCTGCCATGATGGCGCAGGAGGATTTAAATGGTGCTCAGCGTACCAAACAAAGGGAACTCATGCAGCAGCAGCGCGATTTCGAGCAACGCTGGAACATGAATCTTAACAGGATGCACGAAGATATGCGGGCCCAACTTGAACGGGAATATATGGCGCGGGGGACGGAGCCACAGCAAGAGGCCTTTAGGCCGCAAGGCCAGCCTGGGCCATCGCCTGCGCAGCTGGGCGCGTTTCCGCACCGAGTTGAGCGATTCACGCCCGAGGAGATGGCCCGGTATCAGGCAATGCTGCCAAAGCCGCTAGGGCCAAACATCAGTCTGCAGCACGCGTGGAATAGGCATGTTGCCAGCAGGAGGCGGCCGGTGAAAACCAGGATGAAGCGAAAGAGGGCCCGAGCCAGCGAATCGCTAACCGCCACGTCTCGGAGAGATATCCTTAACTCCCGGCGATGACCCGCAGAGCAAATGGATCAGTCGATCCAACATTATTTGGCAACCGAAAGAATATCGGGCCGCACCTTCTTCGATATGGAGGCGCAACTTCGCATGTACTGCTATGAGTTTGTGCGCGTACAAAACGTGCCTAAAACCGAGTACAAGGGCGGGATTAAAGCCAAGCGGCAATACCTTAACCAGCTTCTAGTGCAGATTAAGCCTCTCCAAGCCTCGTACAACTCGGTGCAAGTGAGCATGAACATGCCGCAAGTTAACATTGCCGCGATGTACGGCATCCCCATCTCGTGTCATTATTTGTTGCAAGAAGAATCCGATGAAGGGCACACCCTTTCAAACTTGCGCGACATCAGCATCGAGATAGGCCAACGATTCTTCTTCGTTGGCCCGTCTGGCCGTGGGAAAACGTGGAGGATATGCGAGATGACAGCCTACGCAAAGATGGCTATTCCAGGCCTATACGTTATTGTAATCAGCCCAACGTTTGAACACGACAAAACCTGGGAGCAAATGAGCGCTGAGTGGGAGCGGCACAGGCATACCCCTTTTGTGGACCAATTCTATACATCCTACTCCGAAAACGTACGCCATTTCTTAGCAGCTCTCGTGACTACCGAGCATGAAACGGCTACACTTATTATCCTCGAGGATTTGACCGGAGACCACAACGTGCAATACCTAAAGGTAGAGAACCCCGTAAATATGCTGTGCCAGCAAGCGCGCCAGTGTAATCTGATTTTCTTCATGTCGTTTTGGGAGCAGTCGAAAGTGCCAAAGATTCTTCTTCAAAATTACGAATATGCGTTTGAGCAGGCTCCCGATAACTCCGAGGAAATAAAACTCATCAAAAAGCAGATGCTGTCGCTGGTCGCCCCCGATGTCCAAAATCGCATCATGTCTCAAGCGTTTGCTGAGGAATTCGACTCGCTATTCGTCGAGCGGCAAAGGTTTCGCTCACTGTATTATCGGGTGCACGGTGAAGATGGTGAAATGACACCGATTAGAACAGGAAAACCGGTTGACTTCAGCATCCTTACATGGCGCCATTATTTGCACCGCACAATATTAACGGCATACGGCCACGACAGACTCCTCGAAACCGATACCCCAGGCAATTTCTCAGTTTCCTTTGACCAGAGGTACAACAATGTAACGGGGGCCCGCTTGGTAGCCTGTAATTTGCCCAGAACTTATCAGCAGGTAGGGCCCTATACAAGCGAGTTCGCTATTCAGTGCGTAGATGCCCCGGTTCATATTTGCAAAATGAAATACGGTACGTACTCCATATCAAATTTCGCAATTGAAATGCGCTCGAGTATACGAGCAGCTCTATCCGGGGAAGTAGACGATTATAAAATAAATGTGGTAGTGGTTGGATCTCCTGGGTATCTATCAGTCCGAATTAAGGGCGTGTCGTTTACGCTACTGAACGTGGGGAGCCAGTGGGGATGGCAAAACATCGCGGGCATGGATTTCAAAGATATACCATCTGTCACAAATGGAAACATATCCTACTATTACGCTGATCTCTCCCGGGATTTTAACGTCGGGGCCAACCTCGAAACGCTGTATATTCAATGCGAAGAGCTGTGGGAGGGCGGGTATAGCGCCAATTCCGGCCATTTACTCAGTGGAGTTATCGCCCAAATCGCTGTCAAGCCCCCGCGAAATTCACAGGATGTGACCGTGAATTATGCGCCAACGACATCAGCTCTTTACAGCTTTCAGTACAGCCCTAGTAAGTACATCGATTCGCTTCGGTTCAAAACGTTTGCGCATATCAGTGGGCCGTGGGGAATGCCCGGCAACGACATCGAAATTGACTTTCAGGGAGCCTGGCCAAACTTTCAAATTGAAATAGACCACCACTAAAAATCAATCAATGTTTTAAATGCTGTTGATTTGGCTGCTTGCAAATACGCTTTTCGGTGCAAGTCTTGGTATGATTTACGCAGCCTATTGACCTCATGTATAGCTTGTTCACGCTCGAGCTTGCGCCGCTGTGCTTTAACCTGCGACAGCACGCCACCTTGATACACGTCCTCGAGCTGCTTGCGCAGCATATCATTTTCGCGCTCAACTCTGGATATTTTCAGCCGCACATGCTCATCGGCTTGCCGGAGCTCCTCCGGATTGACTGGCTGGTAAACACGTACTTTAGGCAGGTCTGGCTCTGCCCTGCTTTCTGGCGAAGCTTCTTTCTGCTGCGGCGGCGCCTTCTGGTGCATTCTTTGGTCGTTAAGGAATGACAAAATAATGCTTTCATCTCCACGGGTGCCATATGGGGTTGAGATATTCGGACCTCGCCAGTGACAAGCGCTCATTAATAGCCTTGCTAAACTCGTCTTGCGCCGGTACCACATGATACGCGCTTGACAGCGCTAACTTTGGGGCGCGCTGTGTCAGCACCTCAATGTCCATCGGCTGCTCTCCCTGCTCTGCATTTTTCCTTGGTATATATGCATTTTTACGCTTTCTTGGTATATATGCCTTTTTACGCTTTCCTGGTATTAGCGGCTTACGCAACGCTGCTTTTGGCTTACTTGTTAGTTTCCGTGACGGTGCTTTGGATAGGGTACGGGCAGCCACGGATCCTACTCTTTGGCTTGTTCTCTTTTTCCTTCCCATTCCCTTTCCTCCCCCTCCTTGCGAAAGAACTGACCCAGCCATGGGCATATGCCGCTTACCTCTGGTTGAGTGCGAGGCCATAGTGGCCATTCTCAAGCTTGAAACCTTAGGTGTGTTTGTTTGCGCTAAAGCTGAGCCAGCCATACTCAAGTTTTTGCGCCTCGACAAATAATGCCATTATTTGTCTTTTCAGCCCAAGCAGCTATACGAAAGTCTTAGAAACAAAACAGCTCCCTTATGGAACCCACTGCCTGGTTCGTCTTACCCAATAGAAGGGTTACGCGCAAAACGAGGATACGTTATGCAAGATGTCAGCCCCTTTGACGTGCGGAACCCATGGCTAGATTTCGATAAACACGCAGCCGCGCAAGTCGTTTACCCCCATAAAACTGTCGCTGGTGGAGCGGGCCCGGCGCAGCCTATGAGAGACTGCTTCGGAACAATGCACATGGATTCCCGTTCGATTGGTATGCCAATGTACCAAGGGGGCAGAATAAAAGTTGATTAGGCTCCATTATTTGAACTCAGACTTGCCAGAGCCAACAGTTGTCGACGACCCGTCCATGCTCCGAGGCGACCAGCCAGTGATGGTCGGTCACATGGAGGTACGACAGGGTATCATGGTCCCTGAGCAGCCAAAGATATTCAACAACCCAGAAGACGAAATAACAATTCTCATAAACGCCCGCCCAGTCGACTTCGTCAACATGAAATTCAGCCTTTTTCGCGCCCAGCTACGCCTAGTCAACAAATCTCGGGACGCTGGGCGTTGGACCGATTCATCGCAATCAATTCCCATCTTTGCCTTCGGCGCAACCTCTGTTATCCAGCTCGTTGCAATTGACATCGAAACCAAGCACCTAGCCGAGACTGACTGGATGAACGTTTACCAGGGGGCTATTACTACGCTAGCGACATTTAAGCACTACTTTGACGAAGATACACTAATGAACCAGCGAAACAGCGACTGGGCGTATACCCAATACTTGCATGTCGAAGATACCAAAAATCTAGACGGCGCCCTCCCTCATCAAGTTTCAAAGTGGCTTTGGGTTCAGCTAGCCTTTATGATGCCACTAAACGATGCCGGCGATATCCCGCTTCATAACCTCCGGGGACGCCTCCGGCTTACATTTAGGTTGTCGCCAGAACAGCGAGTATGGACGATGGCTAATTTCCCTAGATACGTAGAGTCGTCGATTCCAAGCGATCAAGCAACCAGCGACGCCGGATACACATGGTCCGCGGCCGACAACTGGTGGACAGCCGAGAGCTGGACCGCTCCTGGGCTTGACTCGAGCCATATCAACTGGTCTCGATTGGGCCGTAGCCCGGCCGTCGACACCTCCAACTGGGGCTGGCAGATGAAAAATATCGGCATAGTTTATCACGGTACAAAATCGACGGAAATGGGAGCACTTAGCAAAGACAGAATGGAGTTCTGGTGTAAAGAAATTGTTACCATGAAACAAGACCTTCGAGGCTACGAAAATGAGCGCATATGCCTCGAAATTCGAAAATCCTCGGTAGAAAGCGTCTTAGTTTATTTTGTTGACTCGCAGACCACTTTACCAATAATCGCTAGCCCAACATCATCTGGCACATTTCTACGCCGCCCAATCGATATATCAACCCGCGCCGGGAGGCTTGGCAGTACATCGTACTTGGCAGAAGGGGCATCGGCTGATGGGGAACTTTACTACGACCCACTTATACGGCAAATCGACTGGTATAACGTTGATGTCGGCACCGAAGTATGGCCTATGCCAACCGGCTCTGGAGTAAGCAACCCCACCGATATCAACGAAAATATTCAAATTATGTACCGTGAACTTAAGCGGTACCAGCAGCGCAACTACATCCAAGGTGAAGTTTCACAGCCGCAACTTCGTATGCATGAGTCAAGCGGGCACGGTATGAGGCGAAACGCCCTGATGGAGACCCCTCAAAATGAATATTTGCCCACTGGTGAAATGACTAATAACCCTGATCTTCATTACGCCGGCAATTTGCAGTCGCTTTTCGCAGGTGACCCCGATATCTACAACGTTTTTTTCAGTGGGTTTGACCGCTCTATCTATGGCGGCCGAACTTGGCAATACGAGTGGTGGTGCAACCGAGACACAAATGAAAGTACACCGCCTACAAGCATAAACGAATGCACGTTTGGCTACACTCGGAATTACGACTTTGCTCTTAAGTCGCGTACCGGGGGTACGGCCCCGTTCACACACGGGCACTGGGTTCTGGTTACCACTGAGCAGATTCCCCTGGGGAACGATGTTGTCGACGGCCAGAGGCTACCAGGGAACTTCATGATTGCCCAGCAGTTCGAAATCATCGGGCACAAGCCGACCTGGATTCAAGGCCTAGATACCGACAAATTCAACATCAACATCAACCTACACCGCCCAACTCCCCTCGACATAACGAGAACGCAGACCTATTTCAATAAAGCCGGCTCGCGCATTACAGTAAACGAGGCCGCACCTACCGCATTGTGCTTTATCAGCTGTGACTCACAGTGGGTCCTCCATGATGGTACTTTTGATGTGGAGGTCTAAAAACATTATTTTATGCTCACTGAAGTGCATAGGCAGCCTGGTCACGACTGGGGCAAGGAATATCAAAGCCGAATCGCGTTTTATAAGCGAAAGCTGGAAGAAAACAGCAGATACATAGAAGGAACGCCGGAGATGCTCGGGGACATAACAGCTCAATTCGATGAACACCATAATCGTGCCGTCCACGCGCTAAATTTGCACGCACTTGACTTCTTCAAAGCAGGCCTCGTTCGAGACTCTGAAGAGCTCCGCGAGCGAATCCGAGTCTATTCTAATCTTTTGGAAGATTGGGAAAATGAGCAAAATCAAGCTGGGGACCCCAGTACTGTTGCTGGGCAGGAAGAGGCTGTTCTACAAGATTAACAAAAGCCGCGGGCACAGTGTTTTCAAATGCCCCGCCTGTTGCCATTTTCATATGGCCTTGTGTAAGGTTAAAGAGCGAATTAGCGGCGTCGCCTTTCACGCTAGCGTTGCTCATATAGCTTCGTACAGCCTCCAATGCGCTATTGCGCATCGCATCAGTCGATGCCGGGTTCATCATGCCCCCGATAGACCTTCCCGTCAGGCCGCCTTGAGCTTGATTTAGAATGCCCTGCCTCGAAGAGGCACTAGGAGCCGTTGCCTGGTCCAATAGTGAGTCTGCTAGGCCTGCCCCCATCTCTATCGCGGGGGCAAACTCTGGAAAAGCTATCTCACCTACGGTTTTAGCGAGGGGCATTGCCCCTTGCACTTGGCTAGCTACTTGTCCCAAATAATGGTATAACCAATGGTCAACCAATTCAAAGAGCTTTTCGGCCGACCCATGCATAATCTGAATACAAGGCGGAAGCATCGTAACTGATATCAAATCATGGTACATTGCCCGGGCATAATTGAAGTGCTCTGGGTCGTCTTCCTTTAGGGCGGGTGCTCTTTCGGGCAGCCTCATCGATACTTGGTCCCAGTGCTCCTCGATAGGAAGCTCAATAACCCACACGATGATGCTAACTTCCTTCTGTTGGGCGATTTCGGCTAGCATTGCTCCAACTTCTGTGTAGCTTAGCCTCCCTTTTCGGTACACTACAGCCGCTAACGGACTTGTATCACAAATTACGAACTGGACTGGCTCACGTAATGCCGTGGTAACTTGAACTGTTTTGTGAGCAGCCCACAAAACCCCCATTGTGTACGAATTCGGTGACATTTGAGTTTCGTCGAGCAGGTTGAGAAACCCCTCTTCAATACCGATATACGCCTTCTGTTTGTAATCGAGGAAATTCAAGATGCCCTCATAAGCTGAAGTCTTTCCTATCCCGTATGGCCCCTCAATAAACAGCACAGTTTTCGACGTAATAATGCGGGATTGCCGGATCCGCCGCGGCTTGAATTTCCACCCCTGCCTTCCCTATTCTGCCGGCATGGAATTACTTTGGGGTTTTACCCCTGTGCCTTCCCTCTTGCCTTCCTAAATTCAGAATTTCCACGAATGCCTTCGTAACTCTGCCGGCATGGAATTACTTTGGGGGTTTACCCCTGTATCTCGCTCCTGCCCCTTTACTGCCTTCCCTCTTGCCTGTCTCCGCTGCCTTCCTTACTGCCTTCCCTCTTGCCTTCGTAACTTAGGAAGGCATGTGTGTAACTTGTA
>Ga0210043_1002831_pt1 | contig 10876 bp, 6 predicted proteins | sample CryGeymet201501t_FD_183990 | JGI IMG/M metagenome (GOLD analysis project Ga0210043, IMG submission 183990) | Groundwater microbial communities from Crystal Geyser aquifers in Utah, USA - Crystal Geyser metaG 2015-01t (SPAdes) (version 2) | ecosystem: Environmental > Aquatic > Deep subsurface >... | reverse complement strand
AGAGTACCGAAAGGTGGCTGAAGTCATATCTCTCCAGCTAAAGAGGCTCCAACAAAGCCAACCTTCTGTGCTGGAAACCACCTTTTCCATTCAAGTCTCTCCAACTGTAATCACCACGTCGACTCTGGTCTCCGCAGCGTACATGCCTCTGTGGACTATGTCAAGAGAGAACGGAAGCCTGATCTATTCAGAACTCAGGCCCTACCTCCAGCAGGAAATCTGCTTACCAGACGCTTGTTTTGCTCACTGTGTATTCTTCAAACATGATGTCCTCGATGGTAGACGCTTGACCTGGAAAGAAGCGGCCGCAATGGCAGACGACAATTGTGACATTCGCTGGTGCTTTCACCTGAACGCAAAACTGGCCGCTGCCAGTCGAATTGAACAGTCCTCTTCCCACGTGGAAGCCAAACCCTTTGTGGAGGACCTGGTCTCGGAACACTGTTTCCCAGGCACCAATCCTGATCTGTCCCGTTTGGTCGCCAGCTACGTCACAGACATGGAAGTCGGCTGTCCTCATTTTGTTTGTCCTGAACCTCCAGCCAAAAGAAGGAAACTATAAACTCAACTGTACACCACAGACGTGTGTGGCGCCTTTTTCGAGAACAACCAGACACATGAGCGAGCCTCTTCGAAAGAAGCGCAAGGTCTCGGACCATGGAAGATGGACTGAAGATTTCTACCGCATCGCACAAGCTATTCCCGAGAGAATCAAACAAACTGCGGGCGATATTAACTTTATTCGCTTCCGTCTCAGAGACCCAAAGTGGCCAACTGACACTGACTTGCCGGATTCCGTGACCAAGGAAAACCTGATGACCTTCAGATTGGGTCTCGAGGCTTATTTAAAGGATTTTGATATAAGACTTCCCATGGCTGTGACGCTTCAAGAAGAGCACGACGGGGCCTTGATCACAGGATATATTCATGTCAGGTGGTACTATCACAATTTGAAGGAGAGGGTGGGGAAGGAAGCTCAGTCCACTCTAAATCCTGCAGTGAGCCACCAAACTCGAGCTCTGGTTAACGAGGCCTGCTTTCCGGGCATGAACGAGTCGCTGGCCTCGCTGGTGTGCGACTACACGGTGGACCCCACGCTGCTCCTGCATTTCATTCCTCCCCAGTACATGCCTCTTCATTGGCCACTTTGGCAGTACAGCACAATTCCCCAAGTCAACTAACTCTGGGCCTTCACCTGACCCTTCAGCCAAAAAGAAGGAAAATATAAACTCAACTGTATACCAAAGAGTCGTGATCCATTTTAAAGTGAACAGGGATTGAGAGCACAATACACACCAAATCATGTTCACGGCTTTCCACCTTCTGTTCACCATTGGGCTCATGGTGGCCTTCCCCGCAGTCACTGTCTACACCCTCACCAGGCTTGAAGAAGTGGAACGTGTGGCGTTCGCACCTGCTCCAGCACCCGAACCAGAACCCATTGAAACCATGACGTACGCGCTGGAGAGATTGAATTACACGACCCCGGCTCTTGATCCTGAGATCCTCACCTCTCTCCTCAGCTCTCAGGGTCTTTCCACCTTCACGTTGGCAGAAGGCACGAAGGATGGACAGCTGAAGATGGTGTCGCTGGAGAGCTCCACTTCCGAGGCCTTCCTCAGAACCCAGCGAGGCACCAAGCTGCTGACCACAGTCGCGCGTCAGGCTCACCTCCTGTGGGACAACCACACTTGTTGCTGGCGCGATCTGCTCGACACAGCCTCTTGGTTTCCAGGGGCATCCCAGGCTCTGCTGCCCTCCCTGAGTCTGCCCTCCATGTCAAGCCTCGACGGTGTGGTGGTGGAAACTTCGGAGAACGGAAACTTCGTGGCAGTCAGCCAGTTTGAGCTCGATACAGTCACCGTGTTCAGAAGGGACAATGGCTGCAGCGAACTCACCCAGCTTCAGGTGATCCAACTGGCCAACCTCACCGGACCTGTGACCAAGAGCGGCACGCCCGCTCACTTTGGCAGAACGCTCAAGTTTAACGAGTCGGGGTATCTGTTGGCCATCTTCATGCCCGGTGACCACTTCAACAGCTCTTCCACCGGAGCCATGGGCTCGGCGTACGTGTTCGAGTTCTCCGAGTCCACCCAAACGTTTCAACAAGCCTTTGACCGCGTGTTCCTTGAAGACACAGTCACAGATGCCAACTCCAGGCTGCTGGCTGTCTCATCGGACGGACTGACTCTCCTCATCGGTTATCCCAACCACCTCCAGGGCAAGAGCGCGCTGTTCAGAAGGAACGAAACCCACTGGAACCTGGTGGAAACACAGGTGGGAGTTGACACCAACGCTCGGTTGGGCACCTGTGGAGCTCTCAGCCGCAACGGGTCTGTCTGGATGGTGGGTTCGCCTGGTGCCGCTGGGTCTGATACACCTCTGGAGGGAGCGGGACGGTTGCTGGTGGGGCGCGCAGGCTTCCAGCCAGTAACTGTGTTTGCTCCTTCGGCGTTTGAACTTGAGGGCTTGGGCTCGGCCTGCGGCATGGATGCAAGCGGGAATGTGATCTGGGCCGCCAACGAAGTGGGAGGAGGCACCAGCAGAGTTCACGTGTTTGAGTACGGGGCTTCTCACCTGGCTCAGTATCTCAACTCGTTCAATTTTCCCAGCACTGGGACCATGAACGCGGCCATCAATCCAGCGGGCACCTTAATGGTGGTCCGAACTAGAAGCACAGAGCTCGACACCTTCCGACTTGACGTGCTTGATTTGGTGGGCAAGCGGGTGATTGCCACCTTTATCGACGAGGACGCTCCCAGTCCCAGCCTGGTGCTCTCGGAGGACGGCAGAGCTCTGTGGACCAGCACGGGCACTTTGTCGACCACGCTGGTCTTTGGAGAGACCTTCTTTTCAGGCAGCATTGAGCAGATCGCCCACGTGGCTTCCACTGGTGCCGCGGAAGATCGAGTGGTGGTGGGAGGCACCAGCTTCATCACCATTGCCTCTGCCACCACCTGCGAAGACCTAAGAGGCTGGGCCGCTTTCGGCGGCAACAAAACCGCAGTGGCTTCCTATCTAGACAATGCAGGCACCCCCATGGTAATTGCAGCCTCTGGCGGAACATCGAACCTGTTTCGGGTGGGCGAAGTCACCTTTTCTGGACTGTACCAAGTATCGATTCCTGCTGCTCCGGTGGCTGTGGGTTGGGTGGTTAACGGGACAGCAGATTTTGCGTGGGTGTGCACCGTGGACAAGTTCTGCAGGGCGTACGACGCCACTGGAGCGCTGGCCCACGCAACAGAGATTGTGGTCTCAGGAGCGCTGGCAGACGCAGACCAGCTCACCTCCGGCTCGGGCTGGGTGATGGTGGTCACCACCGAGCTCGCGTTCACCGTGGTGGATGAGACCACTGGTAGCATTGTGGATTCTGGCACCCTGGACGTGGGTCCCACCACTTCAGGCAAGACAGTCACCTCTGTGCAACTCAAGCACGATTTTAGCGGCTTTTACGTGAGCTTTCGCGACACAGGAGTGGGCGACTTTATCAGACGCTACGACTACCCTGACGTCACTCGGTTCAGTCGCATGCTCTACCTTGAAGAATTTTCCTGCCACAGGATTCAACTCAGTCCAGTGGTGGGCGATCGTTTGGCGTGTGCGTCCACCACCGACACGGCTCCGGTGATTGCCACTGATTTTGACGATCTCCGCGTGGTGGCTTATCAGCCCACTTCCACCTCCCACACCGGTGTGGGCTGGAGCGCCAACGGAGAGCGCATCATTTTAGGCTCTTCCATCCCTAGTATTCAATCTGGAACCTACAGCGTAGCTCCTGAAGTTAGATCTTTCAGCTAACTCAGTGATTGGAAAGCCAGAGTCCATTAAAATAACCTTGCATGCATACTCTCCAAGTTCAGTCTCCGCCATGGTTCAGGCCATGCTCTCCGCCTACCAGCTCCTAACCCTGGGCCTGCTGGTGGCCTTCCCCACCATCACCGTGCTCCTCAACACCAAAATAGACGACCTGGAAAACCGCTCCGAGCTGCACGGATCCTATCCCATCGAGCGAGTTTCGTCCACGGACACTGGCGTGACTGTTCTCAGCTCAGAGATCGCAGTCTCCCTTCTTGACTCCCAACACAGCCGCGCCACCTCGGTGGGCTTCAGTCTGCCTGACGGTACGCGCGACGGCCAGCGGAAAATCATCTCCACCGACTACGCCAGCACCGAAACCATCGTCCAGACCAACAGGGGTGCCAAGCTCCTGACCGCTTCAGCCCAGCACGCCTCGCTCATCTGGGACCACCAGCTGTGTCGCTGGCACAACACACACACTTCGGGCTCGGGACCCGCCTGGGTGCCGCTGGAAACACGTTCCTTTTTGCCTGCAGCCTTTGTGGCGGCACTGCCCACCGTGATCAGCGCAGACGGATTGGTGATCGAGAGCTCGGAGAACGGTCGCTTCGTGGCGGTGGCCCAGCCAGACCACCACAAAGTCACGGTGTTCACCAGATCAAGCACGAACTGCGGTCAGCTGGTCCAGCTCCAGGTGATTCACGCCACAGACCTCACAGGAGCCTTCCTCAAGAACGAAACCAGATCCAGGTTTGGCACCTCGCTCAAGTTTGATGGCTCGGGCACTCTCTTGGCCATTGCGCTGCCGGGAGACCACCTGGATGGCGATGCCACCGTGCCCATGGGTGCCGCCTACGTGTTCGAGTACTCGGAAACCACCCACCTCTTCTCGCAAACGTTCGACCGAGTGTACCACACGGAGATCGAAGACACCACCACGGTGACGGACGCCAGGGTGCTGGGCGTGTCCAACGACGGCAGGGGCTTGCTGCTGGGCTTTCCCGGATACCTCATGGGCAGGGCCGCCCTGTTCCAGCAGAATGGGACCCACTGGAACCTGGTGCAGGCCAACGTGGGTGCGTGGGAGGATTCTCGCTTTGGCGAGTGCGGAGGCATCAACCGAGACGGTTCCCTGTTTGTGGTGGGCGCACCCGGCTCCAACAACTCGGACACACCGCTGCTGAAGGGAGGAGGCATCTTCACCTACCGAGGCATTCACTCGGACTCGGGCATCACAGCGCTGGTGTGGGCTCCCTCGGCCTACGCTTTTACCGGCGCCAACTTCGGCACCACCTGCGGCATGGACATCACCGGCAACGTGATCTGGGGCGGAGAAAACATGTTCAACGGAACCAGTCGCATTCACGTCTACAAACACGTGCCTACCGACACGGGAGAGTACGTCTACGATTTCACCTTCCCCAAGCTCATATCCGAAGTGGACAACGGACCCCTGGTGGCCGAGATAAACCCCACAGCCAACTTTATTGCCGTTCGAAACCGCAACAGCACGCTGGGAGGGTTCCAGGTTGACGTGGTGGACCTGGAAGACTACAGGCACCTCTACCGTCTGGCCCCACCGGACAGCGCCACCTCAGTCTACAAGGAGGCCTACGGACGCCACCTGAGTCTGGCGGAGAACGGAAGGGTGCTGTGGCTGGGCTCGGGCACCAACATTGACCTCAATTACGCAGACACAGACTTCACTTCCGGCAAGGTGACCAGCTTGGCCATAGTGGCCCAGACAGGCACACCCAACCAACACGTTCTGGTGGCCGGAGAAACCAGGACGCAGGTGGCCAATGTGGCCACTCAAACCTCGGTGAACACGGTTGTCGGCTCCGCAGGCACGGCGGGTGCTGTTGCAACTTCCTATCTCATCGCAGCTGGTGACGTGAAAGTAATATGGGGTGCCAGAGGCACGGGCACCAACAACTTGCGCGTGGGTGCCACAACTGGTCCAGCAGAGTGGCAGTATCCCATTCCGGCTGAAACAGTAGCACCGGGCTTGATTGTCGGCACACCAGACACAGCCAGTGCCAGGGCCGTGGGATTGGTGAACGACGGAAGCAACAACTTTGTTTGGGTCTGTCACGATCAGGATGCCTGCATTGTCTACAATGCTGCCAACGGTGCTGTGATCATCTTTAAACCGCTGCTGGTGGCTGGACCTGTGGCGGATGCAGATCAGGCCACCACTGGTTCCAGTCTAGTGGTAGTGGTCGGCAACGCCTCCGAGTACACGGTGCTGGATGCTGCTGCTGATGCGGTGATCGAACAGAACGGTACGCTGTCTGTGGACGACCTGCCAGGCATGGTGGCCACCTCGGTGCAGTGGAAGGAGGATGTAAGCGGTTTCTATGTGAGCTACCACCGGGAGGGAGTGGCCGACTACATTCGACGCTACGACTATCCCAACGTGAGCGCCTACAGCGACTTGTTTGTCCTGGAGGAAGACACCTGTCTCCAAATGAGACTCAGTCCAGACGAGACCAAGCTCGCCTGTGCTTCTGCCAAAGCCACTGCCCCCGTGATTTCCACCACCGAGGTGCTCAACACGTTTAGTGTCACCCACACGTTCACGGTCAACTACTTCACTGTCTCGGAAGAACCAGTGGTGGGATGGTCACCAGACAGCAAGGTGGTGCTTCACGCTGGCTCGACTGGGTTGGTCCAGTCACTCTTTCTCGAAGACATGCCACCTGTACACTCTGCGATCTTTTCCTGAGAAAAAAAAAATACATTTCTTCTTCTTTAACTGCTCTCTGAACTGTTCTCGGGTAACACAGGCACATCCACTTTGCCCTTGTGGATCACCATCGAACCAGCCACCACTGCCGGGAAATGCACAAAGGCTTCCTCGACTGGGAGGCTGTTTTTGGTAAAGTATCTCCACTCGAATACCCCGTCTTCCGCAAAATCAAGCTTCACAGCAGGTATTTGTGTCAACCCCTCGGTGAGGGCGTTCAAGAGTCTGTCCTGCAGCGCCTCCAGCCCCAGATCTTGATCCTCAGGCACATCATTCATGAAGCGATAGGTTTCAATGTTGTCTTGCTTTTCAGAGCCCAGCTGTTTCCACGATGTGGACGCCATCTTCCACACCGAAGAGATAAACGTGGCAGTGGAACGGTGGATGTAACTCTCGCTGCGGTTCCAGCTCTTCAGCGTGAGCTCCATGTTATCCAACGCGTCGAAGACATCGGCAATCTTGCCGCCTGTCCTGATCTGAGCTGAGTTCACCGGTCCGTCGTCCAGCAACTGATCAATATCTTGACTCTCGCCCAGAGAAGACAGGGGTGCGCTCTCAGAAGAAGAAGAAGAGGGAAAGCCGAAGAGCTCGGTTTTGCGGTTGGTTACTCTGGCCTTGCTCAGGTAGCCCGGAGCGTCCACTTGAAAATTCTTAACGTCGTACAGCTCGGGAAACGTTTCTCTGCTCATCACCAGAGGGTTGTAGTTTCCGTTCGTGCCCCGGGGCACTCTGCCACTGGGATTGCCAAAGGCAGCAGCGTGAGCTGCGCGCATCAGCTCGATAATCTCGGCCAGAAACTCATCGTTGTCGAAGTAACACACCGCCTCGCACACAAACAGCATCCTGGCCGTGTCGTTAAAGTAAAAGTTGGTGCCCTTGATCAACCAGCTGTCTTCCGTTTTCTGCTCCAGTCTCTCTCTGATCTCTCCCGGCTCCAGATCCTCTCCGAAAAGCTTGAACAGCCAGTAGTACACTCCGTAGTTCCAACACAGCTCCTGGCCGCACTCCCAGATCCCGTTGAGCACGCCCAAGAAATAGCGGTTGATGTAGAACCTCTTGGGAGGATACTGCTCCCCGTTCTCCACCAGCCAGCGCCAATCCTCGCTCAGCGGCAGCACTGCCAGATCGTACGCACCCTTCAGCTGGTCCCAGTCGCCAGGAGTCTCCTTCAGCCACACGTTCACCGCTTTGAAGTAGTCGATCCACTCCGCGCAGTGGTTGGTCTTGGAAGCTCCGTCGCCCAGCCCGCTCAGCACCGTGACTTTGCCTGTCTTTAAATCCACGCCCTCGATCTCGTACGTGTTGTCTCCCCCCTCGCCCGACTTGGCTTCCACCCCGCTGTACCACAGCGGCATCATCACGTCGGCCCCGCCCGTGGCCAGACACCGAACCATCTGGATGCCCCCCTTCTTCACGTGGCCCTTCATGGGTCTGAAGAACGGTGCCGTGCTGGAGATCTCGCCCAACGCTTTGAACTTTTTTAGCTTGGCGTCGTCCACCTCCTCGCTGCGCTTGCACAGATCAAAAAAGGCGCGCTTCGGATACTTCTTCTCCTGAGCCTTGGTCTTTTTCACCGAAGACACCATAAGTTCCTTCAGGTGCAGAGTCATCTCCTTCTCGTCAAACTCTTCGGGAAAATCCTCCAGCTCGTCAAAGAACTTGCGCAGGCAGCCCTGGCAGCGGATGGGGCGGGAAGAAACATCCACGGAAGCAACTTTCTTGGTCGGCGGCTTGCGGTAGAAGCTGTAGCACTGGTGTTCGTCCGCACAGTACAGAGCGTTGTTCATCTGCGCGGCCGTGAAACCCTTTCTGTACCGCATTGCGTAGAGGAGATCGGGAATCCGTCCCTGAGTCGCCGCAGGCGAAACCTTCTTCATTCTCGTGAAGTTGCCCTTGTCAAACAGTCGAGGCTTTTTCAACCGCACCAAAAAACTCAACACGGGCAACTCGCTCTGCTTTGCCTCAGCCACACTCCCCGCCACAGACACAGTGTCGCTGTCCTCTGGTGCTTCCACACTATCTTGTGAATTGGCCTCGGGTGCTTCCACACTGTAGTCATCAGGAGCCCTGACTCTCAGCTCCACAGACTCACAGCGCACTTGCGTGTACATGGATGATTCAAACAAGTTTCGCCGTATTTTTTTGTTTACTCTATGCACAAGGCCATCCGCCGTGCTTCAACACACCAAACTTTCGGCACTGAGCATCGTAGTCTGCCTCCTTTTTCCGAGTCACCTCCGCTTCAAATTCGTTGCAGTGCTGCCTCAAGAAGCGACAAAAGCCGCGACCCACCTCGGTCAGCCAGTTGGTTTCTGAGAGCCAAGCTGCAGGTCGACCCATCCTCGTGAACAGGAAAGACACCCGGTTGGCCTCATTCTGTGTCTGGATCTCCCTGGCTCCGTAGAAAGCGGCGTAGAAGTTGACAGCCACCCGATGTTCCACGCCTTCCCAGCTCCACTCCTGAGCTTTCGAGGGGGAGCGCCTGCCGTGACTCACAAAGCGCGCTGGCAGGTGGCGACACAGCATGGTAATCCAAAGGTAATCCGTCGGAAACGCAGACAGCACCCTGTTGAGCACGCGCGGGATAAACTTCCAGTCCTCGATCTTGATCTCGATCACCCACTTGCCCTTCCGGTGGAGCAGGTCTTTGTGTTCGTCGGCAGTGAGGTACGAAAGTCTGGCGGTGGCAGCTCCCTCGTGCACGCTGTTGATCTTACGCTCAATGTCGCCAGCTTTCATCACCAGAGGCTGGCCTGAACACAAGCCCACAAAGCACAGCCTCAGGTAACCATCCGGGGTGACAGGAAACCCAAACCCCTTTTGGTGCTCTTGCTCGAGAAAGGCAATGACGCTCATGGCTCAAAGTGTATTGTTTTGGGGAGGAAAAGAAACCGTGTTGACAGTGGACGTATGGAGTGCCTTGTCAGTTGATACCCGCCAGTCATCCTTGTTTTGGAGCTGAAGCACACACAACCATGATCGAGATTCAGGAAACGGACGAACTGAAGCACGAAGAAGAAGCGAGCTGCGGTGTTTGTCTGGCAGGGCATGCGTGTCTCAGGCAGCTGATCAGCGTGCTGTGGCTTGTGACTGTGCCGTTCAAGTTCATAGAAACCGCTGCCATGACTGTGCCCATCTGGTATCTGAGCTTCATGGCGCATCTTGATGCCACTCTCCTCCTCTCCAGTTTTGCCTTTGGATTCCTAGTGTCAAAAACCTTCTCGGTGATCAGTTTTATGAGCTTCCACACCTCCTGCACGCTGTACCTGAGCACGCTGGCCTGGCTCCTGGGCCAGGTTTTCATCTCCCACCTGGCCATGCAAAGGTGTGTTCCGCTCATCCGCCTCACTCGATCCTGCGGACAAGACACCAAGGAGTGTCGCTGGCTCTATACTCTGGGTCCCACAGGCTACTTTGGCCTCACCGCCGGCATGCTAGCTTACTTCTTCGATGTCACCCTTCAGCGGGATTCCTGGTGTCGAGCCAGTGAGGCCTGGCCTGCAGAAACAGTCTACATACCTGTCTTCTTCGCCGCCTGCCTCTCCGCTGTGGTGTACCTGCCCAAGCTAGAGTACCCGTACGCGCAAAACAGAGTGTGGCACTAAAGGTTACTCACCCTCAACGTTGGACGGAAAACTGTGAAGCTTGGCCGTGGTGGGCAAACGGGCTCTCTGCTGCGCCAACGCGCTCTTCATGCTCATGCCATCGGGCAGCGGATCTTGACACACAAATAAATCCTTGTCGGTTGACTTGACCACTCTGCGTTCGGCTCCGGGAATCTCTTGCAAAAAGCCATAGGCCATGGCCATCAACGAAGTGGAGGCTCTCTGCCCGGTGGAAAAGATGCCAATCTCCACCCCAGGAATGTGCAGCAGTGCTGCCACTACCCACATGGCCACGCTGACTGTCTTGCCGTAGCGCCGGGGCGTCATGACCATCACTTCGGTGTGCAGCTTTCTCATGCCTTGTTCCTTCATCACCCGCACCGCGTTGGCCTCCCACTCCACTCCGTAAATTTGCTTGAGCACCGCGTTGGTGAACAGATCGTGAAACATGATCTGCGCAGCAGTGCGCTGCCACCGAAAGCTGTCCAGCGTGGTGTTGAAGTCGGCCAGGCGCCTGTCTCCGGAACACTGATCGGTGCCGAACAAAGGGTCTGTCACGTAATCCACCCTGGAAACCACCTTGAGCCTCTTTCTCCTTTCTTCCTCCTCCGACTCCAGCCGATCTGCCAGCTGGCCGCAGGCTCCCACCCAGGAACACACCAGAGAGTTGGGCAGGATGGAGGTCTCGCGACTGGCTCTGCTGAACGAACGACGGGCTTCCTCC
>Ga0210043_1002830_pt1 | contig 10880 bp, 21 predicted proteins | sample CryGeymet201501t_FD_183990 | JGI IMG/M metagenome (GOLD analysis project Ga0210043, IMG submission 183990) | Groundwater microbial communities from Crystal Geyser aquifers in Utah, USA - Crystal Geyser metaG 2015-01t (SPAdes) (version 2) | ecosystem: Environmental > Aquatic > Deep subsurface >... | reverse complement strand
CTTCGCTTACTGACAGAAGGAGAAACAAAACAAACAAAAATAAACAAAAATAAACAAAAACGAAAATTCCAAGAATGAATAAAATAAATCCCCCCTAAATTTTAAACTTTAGAAGTAGAGGGGGATTTTTCTTTAAGTTTGGGGGCTTTAGAATTACCAGATTTTTTTAAGTTTTTTATTCTGCGAAATAGCCGCAGGAGTAATATAATCAAGATTTACATTTGGAAATAAATCAAAATTATTTTCTAAATAAATTTGACAGACTGCCTCTGAACATATTAAATCTTGACTTCGTTTTTTAAATAATTGTTTGCCAGAAATAATGAATAATGATATTTTAAAAATATCTTTGAAGCCGTAACCAGTATTTAATTTTTTTATCACAGAAATTTTTAATAATTTAGGATTAATTTTGCCTTTTTTTAGTCTATAAATATCTACTTTTTCCCAAAAAACATAATCTAAAGTGTACTTATTAATTTTAAAACCTGTTGTTAATGCTTCCGCTATTTTGTTATTTCCTAAATATACTCCTGCATGAGAATAGGGACTTCTAGTGAATAATTTTATTAATTTACTCACGATATGTTTATCATTTTTAAATAAAAAAATATCTCCAATTTTAGGTTTTATATTCATCGTTTCACACTCACAAAAATTATATTGCTTGTATCACGATTCAAATCATAATTACTTAAAATTGTGTTTGTTACGTTAAAACTGCCTGTTGTAGATTGCACAGCATTATTAATTGAGAAAGGACTATTTACGACAAATTGATAATATACGACGTCTTGAGTTGCTAGAGTGAGAGTATTGTATATTTTTAAACCGTATTCGACATCTGCACGAAAAACATTTGTTCCCGCGCTTGTTAAAGTCATAATGCCGTCAATAAATATTTTTTTTATTGCTTCAACATTAATATTAGAAATTGTAATGGAACTATCAGAAACACTTACTAAACCGTCAGAATTAAAATAAACTGAACCATTTGTTGAAAAAATACACTTCACACACAACACAGAATCAGAATTATAAATGTATGCAGTCCCATTATTAAAACTTACAATTCTAACATTTTTTGCAGTGCCTAATTTTGATTGAATTAATTTTTTATCAGGATCAAAAGCAGTTTCTAAAATATCCAGTTCACTCTTAACATCTGTAACAGTCGCGGAAGTTGTAAGCGAAAATAATGGCGTTGATGAAAACCCAAAAGGATTTTTTAAATAAGTAATATCAAAACTAGATAAAAATAATAATCCCTCAGCTTGTGCCGAAGAGACAATATCGGTTTTTCTTGTTGTAGTAATTATGAAAGGCAATCCTAAAGTATTAATACGATTAGCTAATTCTTTAAACATGCTCTCAGGCATTGCAGAAACAAATTCCTTAGCCCCACCATGCGATGAAACCATTTCGGAATATCGAACACCAACAGAAATTAAAAACGTTTCTAAATCGTTTAAATCCTCATTCTTTGCATAAAAAAATACTTCTTGTGAAACAGCCATTATTTAACCCCCAAAAATAAAATTTAATTTGCCAGAAATTATTAAACCACAAACAAAAGTAGCCGTAAAACCTAAACTACCATAAACAAAACGTTCTAACAATTCAAAACGTGATTTACTAACTAACTTAGCTTCAAGAATTGCCTTTATGTAATTTAAATCTGTTTTCATACTCCCTATTGTCTCGTGCAATTCATCCCTATTCAATATACCCACCACCGCAAAAATGCTCGTAATTTAATCTTATCAAAGAATGTAAATACTCATGATTAGTATTTTGTTTAATTTGTTCATCTGTTTGGTTATAAGTAATAACACAATTAACACCACGCGGAGAACTTAAACCCATATAATTAGTAGAATTAATTTTAAAATCTTTAACAAAAGAACACATCTCGTTCTGAACATTAAGAAGTTCATTCTTAGTCTCAGAAATAATAATTTGTTGTTCTAAATAAGAATTATATTTTTCATTAATAAGATTTTGTTCACTCAATAAAATATTATTTTCAGAATAAACGTCAATAAAAACAAATAGCGTATAGTGTGACAACACAAATAAAACTATAAAGAAAAAAAAAAAAATAATAATCGGTTTATCGTATTTATCAAACATTTTAAATCACCAAAAAAAATTAAGTGTAAACATTAATATATCCAGTTGTGCCGTTGGGCATTTGTACTTTAATACTTCCTGAAACCGTAGTGTGAGAAGTACCACCGTCAGTGCAACCGTCAAAATCAAATACTTCGACATTTTGCGTTTGTGTTAATGAAATAAGTGCACCAGTACCAGCATTCAGAATATCTAAAACATTAACAGTTGATGACGCGCTATCTTGAATAAACCCTACTAAAGAGTTACTTGTTTGAGTAGTTGGACTTCTAACTTTTAAAGCATATTCTGATGCAGATTGAACGCCAAATTGATAAATATCTACACCACCACCAACACTATTTGCTTCAATCCTTAAAGATTTACCAGTTCCACTATTTACTATTGTTTGACCGATAGTAGTTCCTGAAGTGACAACGTGAAGTTTAGCAGTGGGATTTATTGTGTTTATGCCGACGTTAGTTGCAACATTAGAAAAAATAACATTTTTCCCACTATCACCATTTAATCTTAGCGATTGACCATAAGCGTTTAATGTATCCCAATCAAGAGTAGAATAATAAGTATCATCATATCTTACTTTAAAATGACTTGTTGTAGTATCCAATTGAAGTTTAGCAGTAGGAGAAGTTGTTCCTACACCGACACGATGATTAGTACTATCAACATATAAAGTGCCAGTATCAACAGCAAGATTTAAAGCATTAACAGTTTTTAAAAAATTACCTTTTGTAATTCGTTTACTTGTTGGAGTTCCTGAAACATCATTAACTAAATAAATTATGTCTGCATCGTCTGCGCTTGTTACTGCCGTTATCTCGCTTAATTTTTCATCCGTCATTTTATACCTATTCTAGTTTTAACTGATTAATACCATTTTCTAATAATAAAAAAGTTCCTGTTTCTAATTTTAAACGCAACATTGAACCAACGCCACGCCTACCAAAATTTAAACCCATTCTCACACCGCAAAAAAAGCACGTCTTAAAACCTCATCGTAATCATAAAGCCAGTAAGCCACACCTAACTCATAAAGACGATTATAAATTTTATCCCAATCCCCACATTTTATTTTAAAGTGCCAATTAAGATAATCAATGCCACCGAATGATTTAGTACCACCAGCATTTAAAATATATTTGCTTGAACCAGTAGCTAAAGTAATGAATGCCTGAACAGTCGCCTCACTAACAGTATTTTCAGTAACTAAAACAGCATTAATATAATCTTTTTTATTTTTACTAACAAGTTGGGAAACTATAACGCTTATTTTGTTTAATAGTTCTTTTTGCGCTTCGAGATTTTTATTCATTTGCTCAAACGTTTCCCACTTTTCTGGTTTTTGTCCTAAATCTTCATCACTTAACATTTTTCCGTTCATCCTAGCTTAACCCCTTTTGATAGTTGAGGATTTAATTTAAAATCGGGTAATTTACTCCCTGATAGTATAATCCCTTTTGATGTGTCTTTTTTAATTGCGTTATCTATTGTTGGACTTGTGCTTGTTGTTGGGCTTCCACCTTTTAATGCTTTTTGTAAATCAGCACTTGACCAAGTTGGCGTAGAAACTGTTAAACCAAAAGGTTTTATGCCAATTTCTGTTTTTTGAGTAATCGGATTTTTGTTTATAACAGTAGAACGAAAAGGCGCACTTACAATAATATCTTTAACACTCGCACTTTTTCCACTTGCTACCTTGTCAGATGCAATCGCTGAACGCTCTATAAAAGAGTCTTCAACATCAACATAATTAGTTGTTGGAACATTAGTTGTTGGAACATTAGTTGTTGGAACAGATGATAAAACCGCAAACCCTGAACCAGCCGGAACATCAGCACCTAAGCCACCAGCAGAACCGCCAAAACCCACACTAGATAAAACTTTTTTTCCTGCGTCAGATAAAAAAAACATCAATCCAACACTAACAACACCTAGCCCAATAAGGATTTTTTGTTCACTATTCATGTTTTACCCCCGAAAAGTTTTAGTCCTAAAAATAATAATAAACTAACACCAATTAAAGAACCACCAACTTTTAAACCAAGATTAATATTCTCTTGTCTCAATTGAGAATTTACAGCGTCGGATTTTTGTTTTTCAATCTCGAAATTTTGTTGTTTAACCGATTGTTCAAGAACAGAAGAAATATTCGTCCCTGCATAATCATTTGCTTGTTTTGATAATTTTAAAGTTTCAGCATTAACTTTTTGTGTTTGCTGGTTTATTTGAGCTTCACGATACAACTTCTCAGAATTTGTCACGTTAAAAATATCAATAAAACCTACTACTTGTTGATTTACCGCATCAATATATGAATTTGTGCCAGTTGATTTCTTCATACTATCAAGAACAGCTTTGGGAATTGGCATTATTAAAGAACTTAAAAAAGAACCAGTCGCGTTTAATGTTTTTTCAAACGCGTTAGGAGTTCGTAAATCATCACTAAGAGACTTATTTTTTTTAATATCATTAGAAGACGTATTAATACTATTTGCTAAGGCATTTTTCGCAATTGTTTCATTTAGAGTCATTTTTTCACCGCAGGATTATAATTTTAAAAGGTAATTAAAAAAATAAAAAAAATAAAAAAAAAGAGTTAAAGATTTACAACACTAAACCGTTTTAACAAAATCTTTATTGCAGTTGTGCCAGTCGAATTAAAATCTAAAGTGTAATCTCCTTTAACTTCGCCAGTTAATAACCCTTTTTGACCAACCGGGTCAAGCTCAATCATATACTCGCCTGTAAGATTTGAGCGCCCATAAAACACTTTGTTTTCTTCTTGCGTCATGGATTTAGTTTTGTCATAAATTTGAATTACAGATGGTCGTCTACGTTGAACTTTATAATCTGCAAAATTATCTCCAGACGAATAAACATAAACTTGTTTTACTGTTTGCTTAGCGTCGAATTCGATAGTATTTGCGTAGTTAGTAGTTATAACCGGAGTCACACTTCTTTCTTCAATTTCAGTAATTACCATTCCGTTACTTACAAATTCTGCTTCTTCTTCTGCCGTTAATTTAACTTCTATTTGCTCAACATTTAAAACACAACTTAAAGCAGTGATATTTGTTGAATCCGGATTAGAGATATCAACTACAAAATCAGCAGTATCAAATTTATGTAATGGTAACAAACCCGCAACATTTCTAAATGGTGAATCATTGCTTCGTATATTGTCGCTTGGCGATAAATCAATATATACTTTAACGTGACGTTCAACAGCGCTTAAACTATCAGTAGCTATTGAGTCATTTGTTGCAGTAATCCCGTAAACTTGCGCGTAATATTGTAATAATGTTTTCATACTTGATGATAAAGGAACGTTTGAGCCATTATATCTTAATTGAATGTTTGTTATTGCGTCAGCTAAAGTCACAGTTATATTGCTACCACTCGCACCAGTTGTTACAGTAAAATGAAAATCTAATAAAAACGCCTTTGTCCAATTTGACCGTACTAAATCAACAATGTTTTTTGAACCGATTGTTAATGTTTTTTGTAATCTATTATTTTGTCCTTGCATTTTATTTTACCTCTTAAAATTAACCGCAAACCCTTTCATTGTATCAATCGCACCGTTAATAATCATAACTGCATATACTGATTTTTCCAGTTTCATACCTTTACTACGACGAAAATATAATGAAGCAATACCGCCTACCAGTTGAAACATACCAACACCAACAGAACCAAAATAAGGTATTTTATTTACCAATGGTATTTTTTGAATCCATTTTTGTACTTTTCCGCCTACGTCGAAACCTTGCCATAAACCGATAATTGCACCAGTTCCTAGTAAAACTCCGATTGATTGCTCACCTAGTTTGTTAGGTGATGCAATAATTTCTTTAACTACATTTTTATCTTTTGTGCTTAACATTATACATCACTAAAATTTTTAAGCAACACTTATATATAATTGTTTCGTTTTTTTCAAATTTTAAAAACTCCTTGAAACTCCTCATATAAGTAAATTATAAACTCATACTGGCTTAAATTATTTATTTGAGACACTGCAAAGTCTTTAAACTTCTTTTTAATCTCAATTAAGTCGTAATTGTCAATAATCTTAAAGATAATCCAGTTCACGCTTTGACTTATAATATCAGCGGGTAATTTACGCGGTCTTTGAGTGACAAACATTGCCCCCGTGTTAACATGTCGACCACTAAAAGATATAACTGTGGCTATTTCAAATTGTCGCGTATTAAGAACTAAACCCGCTTCTTCAACAATAACGAAAGAATTTCCAGCCAAATAAATTAAACCTAAAAGAGCTTTTAATTCTTCTTCATCATTCCAGTTTTGCAAACAAACTCTAAAACTATTATTACTAATAAAATCAATCCCACGCGCCATTAATTCCTTAACACTAGTAATTGTTTCTAAACCTAAATAACTATACTCCCTAGTCACAAAATCAATAATGATTAAACGTTTTCCACTTTTTAAAACTGATGGTATTATTTGTTGTTTAATAAAATGACTTTTACCGCTTCTTTTCTTTCCTACTGTGATGTAAAAATCGTTTAAATCAAAATCCATTTTTTAACCCCTATTCCAAGCTCTCATCATGTTATTTTTTGAAGTATCAATAATTGGAGTTGCAGTTTTTAAATCTGCATTTTCTATTTTATCAATATTTTCTTTTAATTGTTCTAAATTAACAGCAGGAGTTTTTACAGTTTCCTTTTTTAATTTATTTTCTTTTATTGATTCCAAACTTAATTTAATAATTCTGGGCGCTAAAGTAAAACCTAAAGCAACAAATAAATTAACTAAATCAGCATTACTTGTTGATAAACGACGATTTAGAACATCAGCAGTAGTTTTGCCTAATAAATTAGATTCTTTCGATGAAAATTCCATATAGTCTTTTTTAGAAACATTTTTTAAAGTTTCTCCAAGTAGTTTATAACCCGCACCAATAGTTAAAGAATCAAAACCCATTGTTTCGTTTATTTCTAATTTCTGAACTTTTGGTTTTGAAGCACCTTTATTCATTATGACGGATGGTTTTTCAACAACTGGCGAGTTTTCATAGTCATCAAAGAGGTTTAATAATTTTAAACGGTTTTCGATTTTTAACTCTTCATTACTCTCATCATTATTTACAACATTTAACTCAAAAGACGATGTAGTTTTAATTTTTTCCTCTTCTTCATCAATATTTTCAACCTCGTTAATGTCGCTTGATTCATTAATCGACGTTGGCGCAATCTCAGTTTTAAACGTTCTTTTCTTTTGTAAGACATCATTTTTATTAAATTCCACATCATGTATTGAAAGTTTTGTTTTTTTACCGCAATTTTTGCAAGTTGTAGACCTTAATCGCTTATCCTCAATAGGAGAACCAGCAACATCAAGATTAAAAGTTTTTCTAAGTAAAGAACCACATTCGCAAAGAGCATAAGAAATTTGAGATTTCATTTTTAAACCCACAATTTCCCAATGCTTTGATTAAATACGCGATTACATTTTAAACATTTAAATTGAAGTACACCAACCAAGTTTAAATCAAAGTTTGCTTTTTTCACAATTAATTTATTACCACACGGACAAACTAAATTAATAAGTAATTGTTTCTTTGTTTCCACAGATTCTTTTAATGACTTATTTATTTCGTTTTGTTGGTTTTGTGATAATTTATCAACTTTTAATTTTTTTTGTTTTTCTTTCATTTTTTACCCCTTAATACTTCAATACTGTTTTCAAAAGCCCAATCTCCAAGTTTGTCTTTTTTAATATTAAAATTCAGTTTAAAATCTCTAGAGAGTAACTCATCAAAAATTCTTTCTTGTAACGTTTCAGGAACGTTGTTTTGTTCTGTTTCTTTTCCCTTAAATAAATCTAGTATTCCCATTTTTTCACCCATTATATATTTTTACGCCACCATTCAACGAATAATAAACACCTTTAACATTAAAAGAATCTCCAAAAATAGATTCTAAAAGTGTTTGGCGTATCCCTAATTGTTGACTGGCTTTATTTCCTTGTTTTAATGAATCATATTTTTTTACTTCAACATGATATAAATTGCTATTTGTAAAAAAACAAACATCCGGTTTTGAACGTGGAACAAAAAAAGGTTTTCCATTGAAATATTTTGGCTCATAAATTGTTGATTCTCCAAACGAAAATATTACTTTGTCAAGTCCAATAATAGATGGGTCTTTTAAAATCATATCACAAATATAGTTATGTTCAAGTTCTTCTTTATTCATTTTTTCACCAGTTTATATTTTAGTCTTTTATTTATTTTTACTCGTTTATTTGTTCGCACATCAAAACCACCATAATAAGAAATCAATTTTCCTTTCCTCATGTAAGATATTTTTTTATAATATCTATTCTTTGAATAAAAAACTACTTTCTTATTTGCAGACGCGTATTTATTCATTAAATAAATTGCTGAAATTCTACGCGCATATTTTGACGTTTCAGGCATTAAATTATTTTTTAAAATCATTGCTGAATCATTAGCAGAACCTATTTTATTAACACCAAAACGTAGAGCAGTTTGAAAATCAACAATTTTATTTTTATCAACATCCGAAATATAATAAGTCATACGTTCAGTTTCATTTATTAAAACATCATCTGCACTATTACCTATTTTATTACCTTTCTTTTCACTGCGTCTTTTAACTTCTTGAACTTTAGACGGTATTAAGTCAGGATGATTTAAAAAATTAGTTAATTTCATTGTTTACACCATCAATACATTCAAGAAACCTTTTAAACTTTCCGTTTTCGCCATTAATAAAAACGCCACGATTACGAAGAACAACATTATTCAATATCCAAGATGGTTTTAAACTTAAAGAACCGTTTTTCAAATTATCATAATCTTTAAATGTTAAAGGAAAAACAACTTCGTTAGAATCGCCCAACATATAAGGCGCTTTAAACACCCTACTTTCCATATAAGCGCTTAAATCAATGCTTGGAAACTTTTTTTGAAGTTCAATAGCTATTAAACGGTAAAAATCTCTTGCCCTGTTAGGCGCAAGTGATGGCATTTCGTGTTTAACTTCACTATAAGGTATTACAAAATGAAAACCATGTCCTAAACTACACCAAAACGCAAACTTGATTCCAGACGGTTTAAACACTGTTTCTAAAAGTTCATCAACAACATTCAAAGAATCACGCCAAGAACCGTTTTTAAAATCAATATCAATACCAAAATCAACACCAATAATTTTTTTATCATTTGAAGATGCCCATAAATCAGTTTGCTTTTTACGTTGCGAAAGATTCGCAGTGAAAAAAGGAATATGCGCATAATAATCTAAACTACAATAAGCGCAATTATCTTTTTTATCAACATCAAAAGTTTTAATAATAGATTTTAAAAAATTAAAACTCCCAGCATGTAGCCAACGAACTTTAATACCTTTTAAAAACATTAACTCACGATTTTTTAAATGCTTAACTGCTTCAAACATTGCAGAAACATCACTATACCATAATTCGCGTTCAGTCTTCATTTTTATTCACACTCATAAAAATTATTAAAATTTAATTTTGTTTGTTTTTCTTTCATTTTTTTTCTTTGGCAATCTGCACACATAATCACATCTAAACCATTTTTACTGTTCGTAATATGATACGTTTTTAAACCGCACAATTGACAATAATATATGTGAATAAAATCTTTTTTAATTGTCATTTTTCGTTAATTCAAAAGTTTTATATTTAATATCTTCAAGATTTAAATATAAAATGTCACTCTTTTTTAATACTTGCATCTCTTTATTTTTTGCAAATAATGACTGTTCCGTAGATTCTTCTTTAATAGCCACATCAAACAAATTATTAAGTTTAAATTCAATTTCATTCGTTGAATTATAACAATGGCGAAAATAATATTTTAAATTCTTCAACTCGTTACGAAGCAAAATTAACTCGTGACGTTCAACAACACTAAGTTTTTTTTGATCAATCATTTTAAATCCACCAATTTTTTTATAGATTCTTTTTCTTCAGACGTCATATTATCATAAGCACGAAGATACTTTAAAACAGTATTCCGAGCAATACCTAAATCACGCGCTTTTTCAGAAATATATTTTGAGTCACAATTTAAAACACGACTTAAAGTATAAACCGATAAATTTTGTTCATTGCAAATTTTTAAAACATCCAAATTAAACATTTTTAATCCTTATTAGCAGTATAAATCATTTTATCATCTTCTTCTACCCGTTCTTTTTTAAGAACATACGTTTTAGCATTTAAAATTATTTCTTCATTTGTTTTCATATTTAATCACCTAATGAATATGCAACCTCTTGAATATATAAATGTTTCTAAAATTTTTATTTAAAATTTAGGTTTTGCCTAAAATTTATAATTATTTAATTTTTGCTTAAATATTTCAAACAATTATGCCTTAAAAATAAAAACATTTAAATATAAGCTTAAATGTAAAATTAGCAAAGCTAATTTACGAACACAAGTTATCTTTAAGAAGAAAACGTAAAAAAGTCGATAGATGAAAAATAAATGCGTTTCCAGAAATGGCAAGTATTAAAGAATAAATTGTGCAAGTTCAGAGTTTTTAAAAAGGTTTAAAAAATCCCTGTGCTATGGTTTTAAATCTTAAAAAAAAGTATTCTGTTTTAATTAAATAGCACAATAAAAAATAATTCTACTATTCCATAAGTACAACACACCCACACAATAGAATTTTAAAAGTTCCATAGGAAATAGGGGGGTGTGGGGGTCATTTTCTC
>Ga0210043_1002829_pt1 | contig 10880 bp, 10 predicted proteins | sample CryGeymet201501t_FD_183990 | JGI IMG/M metagenome (GOLD analysis project Ga0210043, IMG submission 183990) | Groundwater microbial communities from Crystal Geyser aquifers in Utah, USA - Crystal Geyser metaG 2015-01t (SPAdes) (version 2) | ecosystem: Environmental > Aquatic > Deep subsurface >... | reverse complement strand
ATTTATTGGACGCGTACCGCGCCCTCGTCGCTCTGGGGAAAGAGGACCACCCCACTATCAAGGGTCCTCATATTCGTGGAGCAGATGGGCCTCTCACCTAATCACTTCACATTATCACCCTATTACTATCACAAAGGAGTCATCCTATGATTGACGTGCCGCTTGAACAGTTAACTGTTGAAATTCCGGAAGATGTCCGGGAACCCTTTGAAAAACCGCCTCAAGGGATACTCGAATGGGAAGTGAAAGCGTTACGAGCGCGTATGACGGAGCCTCAAGATACGAACCAAGTATCGAGACTCGTTTTAGAGGCCGAGTTAGTCTGTCTCGCGCCGGATCAAGCCGCGGGGATTGATTTCAAGGAGTCGTTTTGGATTGGCACCGATACTGACCCACAAGCGCAATTACCCGAAACCTGGCGAACGGAAGCCGGGAAACTCGTGAAATTTTGCGATATGTCCGGGTTTAATGCTCGCGGCGCGACCCCCGCGCAACTGGCGGGATGGCTCGTTGGCCGGAAAATCCTCTCAGATTGCCAACATTTTGCGGTCAATGCGCTGTTACCAAACGGCCAACCCAACCCAAGAGCCTTTACGCAAATGGGCGAGTTAAAGTCTCGCGCCCGGATGCGATGGATGGAGGTGGGGAGCGCAACCCCCATCATCTACGAGGATCAAGACGCGAAAGCGGGGAAGGGCGGGTCAGGAGGGGTAGGGGGAGTCCCAGGGGTCCCACAAGCTCCCCCACCCATGATGAGCTACCCCAATACCCCGCTTCTCCCGCAAGGCGGGGGAGTCCCACCAACCTTACCAACCCCACAAGCTCCACAAGCGCCGGGGGTCCCACACATGCCGACCCCACAAGCCCCGGTCGCTCATATGCCCGTGAGCGCGCCGATGGGGTTTCCAGGTCAGGTGCCGCCAGCAGCCCCACCTGCCCCACGGAGGAGATAAAAGGAGCCATCGTACGAGTCACTAATAACCGGGGAAGGGGTTCGAGGCCCCTTCCCTTACCAACAAGGAGCCCGAATCCATGGCAAAAACTGATAAAGCCTCCTCGCCCCCTCCCACCATTCAGGAAATTAAAGCGTTAACCATTGATATCCAAACACGCCTCCCGTCATCCCCCTTGGTCATTGAAGACAGCGACCACTACGTGATCTGCGCCCAATTACGCGCAGACCTTCTTGCGATCCTCAAAGAGATGGAAGAGAAACGGATGGCCATTGCTCGCCCCATTAATGCTGGCCTAAAAAAGCTCAAGGAAGAAGTCGATGCCGCGAAAGCGCCGCTTGAAAAGGCAGAAATTATCATTAAACGCGCCATGCTGATATTCACAGCAAAGGAAGAAGCCGCTCGTGACGCTCAGAGGAAAGCGGACCAAATGCGTCATACCGAATGTCTAATTGAAGAAGCCGAACGGACGGGGTTCCCGATGGCTGAGATTGCGCAGTGGATTCCAGAGCCCGCTCCCCTCCTCCCAATCCCCCGAATCGTTGAGTTACGTGGCGGGGGGACAATGATACAAAGCCGAACGCAAGCCTGGCGGAGACTCCCCGACACCACGCCACCTTGGGAATGGAATGGCGAGCGCTTATGGATGGTGGATGAGGCGGCGATCTGGCGACTTCGCCGGAAAGCCGGTGAATCGCTCACTGACGCGCCTCCTGGCATTGAGTTTTATTATACTGACACCTTACCGACGAAGGGGCGCTAATGTATGGAAACCATAAAAATCAAGAAGTCAAGAGGGCCAATAGCGTCAAGAGGGTCAGTCGAGTTCGTCACAGTCATCACCACCTCGGTCTCCTATTGGGTATCCTCCTTATCGCTGGAAGCGCGTGTATGGGGTACATCGCCGTCATTGGCGCGTTATGTCTCGCCTTCGTCGTCATCGCCTATACCCTCGTGTCATACCTGATGTAAGGAAAAAGGAGTTCGCGTGATGCCCTCAACACTCCAAGCAACCCCAACACCCCAGGCAACCTACGTGCCGGGGTGGGGCCATCTTTCCTCACATTTGGTCATTATTGGGGAGGCTCCAAGCGATCACGAATGCGCGCATCGCCCGCCCATGCCGTTTGTTGGGCCATCCGGCTACCGGCTCATGGAATGGCTCAGCGCAGTCGGACTCACCCGTGATTACTGTTGGATTGATAATGTGTACCCCTATAAAGCGCCGCATAATAACTTAGACGCGTTAGGTAAGGGCTTGTTATTGCCCTTTATGAGCACGCTCCATCAACGCATCGCCGCGCTTGACGATCCTTGGGTCATCGTGCCCTTAGGCAATTATCCGTTATACGCCTTATTATCATTAGGGAAAGTCTCATGGCATCGGAAGGATGGGAGGCAAGAGCGGCCAGGGATTCTCGCGCACCGAGGAGGCGTGTACACCTATCGTGATTTACGGGGCCGTTCGATTACGGTGATTCCCTCGATTCATCCCTCCGCCACCTTTAAAAACCCCGCCTACGAACGCGCCTGCCGCGCCGATTGGGAAAAGATTGCCAGGGAATTGGTCAGTGGCCCACAGACTCCCCTCCCTCACCGAACCATCCTCTCGAACCCCTCGCCAACTGATATTGCCAACTTCTATCAAGCCGCCCTTGCTGCCCCCACCACCCTCCTCACTTTTGATATTGAGCGGCCCGCGGGGAAAGTTACCATCTACGGGAAACCTACGAAGCGGTATCCGAAAGGCAAACCCACGCGCCATAAAGATTATCGAGCTGGGAAGGTGGTCTGTATCTCCTTTTGCTTAGATCCCTTCACACAGACCATCACCATCCCACTCAGCGCGAAATACTGGAATACCCATACGGAATGGGCAGGGTTCGACGCGTGGGGATGGGTGAAAGCGTTATTAGCGCTGCCAAACCCAAAAGGCACGCAAAATGGGTTGTACGATGTGTGGCACTGCGAAGATTACGGATGTAAGGTCGTCAATTGGTGGTATGATAGTCTCTATCTCCATCATGCCGAAAACCCCAGAGACAAACATAGCTTAGAATACCTCGCGTCGGTTGATCTCCGGACCCAATACTGGAAGGATGAATGTAAAAACCCGGATACCCTCACGGGATGGACGGAACGCGAAGATCAACTTCGCGTCTATTGCGGGAAAGATAGTTCCCATACCAGTGAGTTAATTACCCTCTATTGCGAGCGTATCGATCAAGCCACGTGGGATCGGTATCGTACCCACTACGTCGCGCTCTTTGCTCCCCTCATGGCCCTGATGCGCCACGGGTTACGGGTCGATGTTGAGGAAGCTGATCGTCGGTTACGTACGCTCACAGAGGAACGGGCGTCTATCCGAAAAACATTAAAAGCGCTCACGGGGTATGAAATTCTCGCGACGAAAGCGATCTCCGTGAAAAAGCTCAGCGACTACCTCTACCGGCGCCTCCAATTACCGGAACAATACAAAAAACGCGCAACGGGGATGAAAAAAACTGTCACAACCGATGAAGTGGCGATTAAACGGTTAGCGATTCAGTACCCTGAGCGCTTCCCACTGGACGTTGAGGAGGGGATTCTGAGATCACGCCGCGTTCAAAAACTCATGGAGAGCTATAATCCGCAACATTGGGACCCTGATGGCCGGATGCGAAGTATGTACTCTCCGAATACCCAACAAGGCCGTTTAAGTAGCAAGAAAAACCCGCGAGGCAGCGGGACCAACGGCCAGAATATTGATGTCGAAGCGCGAGATATTTTCCTCGCCGATGAGGGCAAGGTCATGGTGATTGTCGATCTCAGCCAGGCCGAGAGCCGCGTGAACCGCTGTTATATCCACAGCTTAACGGGCGACCTTGACACGCTCTGGAAAGCGCAAGCCGCCCCGGCTGACTGGGACGATCACTCAGCAATGACTCAACGGATTTTTGAGATTCCGAATGATCAACCCGCGCAGATTGCCGCCAACCGGCCATTAGGGAAAATGATTGTGCATGCCTCCCAACGCCGGATGCAAGGCAAAACCCTCGCCGACAAGCTCCTGAAAGATCGAGGTGAGGTGGTCTTACCCGAACGCGCCGACGCCCTCATTCAAAAAGCCATTCACGCGCAACCGGGATTGCTGGACTACTTTCGGTGGGTGGAGTTTCAGATCCAATCCACACGCCGCTTGGTGAGCTGTTGGGGGGTGCCACTCTCCTTCCAATATGATCGGTTAAATAGCGCGGTGTACCGAGATGGCTATTCGTTTCTCATGCAAGATGCCGTGGGACGCCTCACCAACCAATATGGGATGCGCTGGATGTGGGAGCGAGACCCGTTGAACCTCTGGCAACGGGGCATCGCTCGCCTCAACGCGCAATGGCATGATGGGTTATTGGTGAGTCTACCGCCCGACCCTCAAGTCATTAGTCACTGGGTCGCCGGGTTGATGGATTCCTTAGCTACCCCCTTAAATTTGAACGGAACGAGTCTAAAAATGCCAAGCACGGTGAAGATGGGTCTTCATACCAACCCTTCCCTCGAATGGAAATGGCGACCAAGTGTGGAGGAGGTGGAAGCCGGATTAGTGTCATTAAATGTCACCCCCGTAGAAATAGGAGGATAAGGAGGTGAGGAGCCCAGATAAACCAGATAAACCAGATAAACCAAACGCCCCATGTAACCAGATCATAACAAGGAGACTGCCCCATGAACATCGAATATGCCATCGGCGCGAAATTGGATAGTGCAGGACGGCGAATTCCCGTGTTCCGCGTGATTGATGAGCATGATAACGTACTACTACGGGTATCTGTCTATGCGAATGTCGTAGAGGTCGTCGACTGTGATGATATTCCTCGTGCCGCCTTTCACGAGATTATTACCCATTTACTGCAATTTGCGAAGGACGCGGATGAATTAGGGTTAGCGCCGCCGCCGAGTGAAGGATCAGCGAGGCTCGTGGGGCAACACGCGCCAGGAATAGCGAAGAAGCAGAAAACCAAAGCCCCACGGACTCCACGGACCCCAAAGCCGCCGCATCCCTCCCACTACCCAAAGGAGGTCTTTGAAGGGCAGCCGCCGCCCCCGCCGCCCGGAGGATGGCCGAAAGGCGCGGGGATTTGGGAAGAGCGATCAAGTACCCGTGATGAATATGGGCCGATTGGGGGCATTCTCACGTTACCGGATCAACCAGGAGGCGTCGAATGGAAAGAATAGCAACCATCGCAGACCACACGCGCCAACCGACCACCCTCATGCTCTGTCAAGGGTGTCACACGCAATTTATCCAGCGGCATGGCAATCAGCGGTATTGTTCGCCTCGCTGTCAAGCGCGATCGACCCATCAGCGATACCGAGAAACCCATCGCGCCGTTTTACGAGCACGGACTCAAGCAAGCCGCCAACGAGCCAAGGAGCGATCTCACCATGATGAGCAGAGCCGTGAACGCCAATAGACCCGCTCACCCCACGAACCCCATCAAGCTACCGAAAACCTTTACGTGTGTGTTGTGTGGGATGCGGTTTACCCGCCATGATGAAGGCTATCGACATTGGGTGACGTGCTCAACAACTCACAAGCGGGAAGAGCGAATGATACGCCCGCACACCACATAACCGATAAGGAGGTGTTCACATGCGCTACGATCCAGATCACGGGGAACCCAACCACGACCAAACCGGCCACCCCTGCCACGTCCCCGAGCGATGGACAGGAAAGCCAATGACGCCGTTAACATGGGCCGATAAGACCGCCATTCACAGGCTGTATCACATGCGCGAACAAGGGATTGGTGACTTACTAGATGACCAAATCACGTTCTTACATTACTGCGAACGCTTGGAAACGCTCTCGCCTAATGAACGGAAGCGGTTTAACGATATCCTTAAGCTCGTGTTGTAATCATGAAAGACGAGGTGAGTGGGGTTAGTGGGGCGGGTGAGGTGAGTGAGATGCGTGAGGTAAGTGGAGCGTGTGGCATGACTGAGGCCACCCCCGTCCCCCATGATTTCCTTTCCTGGTATCTCTATTGGTGCCGGCCGGAAACTGCCCCTGCCTCTTTCCATCGATGGGCTGGATTAGGGTTATTGTCCGCCGCCTTACAAAATCGTGTGTTGGTGGCCCGAGACGCGGTCCGCGCGGGTCCCCTCTCCCTCTATATTATGTTGGTCGGAGAGTCGGGCAGTGGGAAGGGCGAGGCCATTATTAAGCGAGCCGTCGAGGCCAGTAGCCAGTGTCGAGACGCCATCAACGCCGTCGTCGGTAAAACCTCAAGCGCCTATCTCCTCTCCTACTTGTCAGGGGGATATGCAAAGGATATGCAACGCCAATTACAGTTTTGCGCCAGGTGTTGGGGGCATTGCTGGTTAGTCGCTGAAGAGCTCGCCGCGGATATGCGCACCGGGGAAGCCGCCCAGACCTTCCTCGCCGATCTCACGTCCATGTGGGGGAAAACCACCTATATGGATGGCACACGCGGGCATGGGTTGAAAGCGACCGCGAATCTCTGCTTGTCGGTGTTAGTGGGCACGACGGAAACGTGGCTTCCAACCGTCTTTCCCCAAAGCGCTGTTGAGAGTGGCACGCTTCCGAGGTTTCTGACAATCGTCGAGCCCTCGACTCCTATTCGCGTGATGGCGCCAACGTACCCCAGTGATTACGCGATCCTCGAACGCTACATTAAAGACTGGGTGGTGGGATTAAGTGGCTTAGGTCTGTATACGCCCATCACGCTCACCTTCACGCCAGAGGCTGACCTCGCGCGAATCAAAGGGGTTGAGGAGATATGGACCCATTACCCCGAGGAACACTTTCGCGCCTTTATGCGTCGCTCCGATGAAATGGTGAGAAAGTTAGCGGCGCTCCTCACCATCTCGACCTGGCCTTTAACCTACCGACAAGGGCCTCAGGGATATACCCCGATCATTGAGGAGCCGTCCGACCCACGTATCCCGGTCGTTGCGGTGCGTCGGGGATTAGCCCTCTACCAAGAAGCCTTACGCGGCCTCCCACATATCATTAAACTGATTAAAGCCACCCCATGGAGCCGCGAGACCGATCAAGTGTTACGGATCTTGAAGGGGCGGGGCGGGACCCACCTCACGAAACCCCGATTAATCCGGGAAGCGCGTAATCTCTACGGCATTACCAGTAAAGGGGTCGATCAGGCGATTAAAAGCCTCCTCGCCTCGGAGGAAGTGCTCACCAATATCCCATATAGCCCATTAACCCGAGGGGTGTTTTGGGTACCAACTGACCAGGAGGGAGACGAAGCTGATTAGCGTCTCGGTGGAGTCTCGATGAAGGCGAAGGAGAAGGTGTTGTCCACAAGAACGGCCCGGAGTGAGCCCCCTACACCACAAGAAGTGGAATCTTATAGGTCATGGAGAAATCAACGGTACAGCCATTCGGAATATTCGCTTCGGTGAGGCTCGTGGCCCCGGTTGCTCCGTGTTGTTGGAGGGTTGCGACAATCCCTCCGGAGGCAATAACGCCAACAGGCGCGCCGGTGAGACCAGCAGCGCCGATAAATCGAATCATGACGAGTCCTGAGACCAGTTGTTGCGTCGCGGCAAGCGGCAATGAGAGCGTGACGACTCCTGTCGAGATCCCGCGTTGATCGACCTGGATACGTCCTCGCGCATGAAGGATATCTCCATTAATCGTATACGTCGCCGCTTGGGTCGTGTAGGTGAGACCGACACCCGCCCCGCCAAATGCCAAGACTGGGGTATAAGCGACACTCTCGCCAAGGACTCGGCAATTATCACCCGCGTCATTCAACACACGCCCGCTTGTGCCATTAGCCGCTGAATCAATGTGCACAGAACACGCGTTGGCATCGGATGTCATATGCGCGAGATAGGGATAGGTCGCCGCTCCGGTATTTCCGGTTTTCACCCCTTTAATGATGTGCCCAAATCCTCCGAACTTAATTAACCCAACAACTGCATTACAGTCCACGAAGAATGGGTCAATAATTTTTACATGATTAGGCGAATGACCATTCGCGGTTTGTAACATGATGGGTTGTTTGGTGACGAAGTTAAAGGTGTCTCCTAGAGACAAACCATTCCCGCCAGACCCGCTAAAAATCACGCCATTATCGCAATCTTGGAGATAATTCCCAATGGAGCGACCATGGTTCACACTTGAATCGGGATCATTCGCATTAAAAATAATCCCAGACGCAAAGCCGCTGACCGTATTGCGTATCCCGATCACGGTACATCCGGTAACCACACAAATCGCGCTGGTTCGGTTTTCCCCGAAGCTTCCAGTTCCTGTGAATTGGATGCCTTGATCTGCCCGACCTAACGTATTCCGCACGGTACAATTTGTCACGAACGCGTTTCCCGCGCCATCCCAATGGTCAATGCCCACTCGGCTATTAAGGACATGACATCCGAAGGTCACGGTATCTTGACAGGCCAAGTACCCTACCAGATTTCCGAGGTCATTAATCGTGGGGTGTCCTTCCGCCGTACAATTGATCACCCACGCGCGATTGACATAGCGCAAGTTAATACAATGCGCGCCGCCCCCGTCCACCACATGTCCGTTATAACTAAAAAAGACCCCTTCAATTGCAATATCATGATCGGTGAGTTCCGTAATGGTTGTGGGAATATCGCGAAAGCCGTGGTTATAGTTTTTGATCAAAAACCCATTCGCATTTAGGTTTGTGCCAGTAAAGTCAGGATGCGCTTTGATTGTAGCCCCATTGCCAAGAATACGGGTATTGGAGCCAATGACTAATGATTCGGTAATGAGGTACGTGCCATTGGAGGATAGAACTAACGTTCCGCCTCCCGCTATCCGTATTTGATCTAAGATGGCTTGAAGCGCTCCAGTCACATCGTCAAGTCCAGTTGCGGGAATACCATAGTCATTGGCCTCGTAAACTGAAGGGTTCGACCAGTTCGGAACAGCTCCGACGAGATTCATCGTGAGTCGCGCGCGCGCCGGACCTTTTGGAAGCCTTGTCGGAACGCCAATCATAATCACCATATCGCCGAGGGTCGTGAGTACTTCAATATCTCCGCCAGCCGTCACGTCAAGATATTGAATGCCGGTGCCATCGGATTTCAGCGCGAGGGCTTTCCCCCAGTTATTGATATCTCCGGGATCGCCGAGTTGCCCATCCCAGGACGTGGCGGTATGGCTGTCAGCGGCCCGAACCGCATTCGCTAACCCTGCCGCCACCTGCTGAATCTGTATCACCGTTCGATCATGCACCCGATCCGCCACCTCAGCCGGAAACGACCCGCCCGCGAGAAAATCGCTACTTTGTGTGTACGGCTCAATGCGCTGAAAGAACACATTTTTGACGCCAGCGGGTGGAGCGCTTGTAAACGTGACAGTTCCAGAATCCCCATCCCCCCCAGTAATCGTGTAATTAACTCCTTCAACTTGCTGGAACCCGCCGACAAACACGACAACCGTGCTCTTATCAAAAAACACAAAGCCGGTGGGGAAGGCGATACTTACCCCGTTACCATCGTGGTACTGACGATCTGTGGTATTCGTGACAGTCATAATAGCTGCTCCTTATCGACCAAGAATAACCCCTTGCTGCTCTTGCCGTTGACGATCGGCTTGAATCGCTTGTTGGACATCCTCCTCTGACATCGCGCCGATTGCCTTAAACCCCTTTTTATTCAGCACTTGAATGAACAGTTCGTGGTCTTCGTTGAGTAGCTGTTGGAAGGCGGCATCCTTCACCCGTGTCACATACCGTTGGACGAGGGCTTGTCGCCCGCCATCCGGCCCCGGTTTCCCCCTGGCCCATTCGATGGGGACGCCTTCTCCAGGTTTGCCGTGGATAATTTCCCATAACCCCGAGGCGAGTGAGTGGCCACGCGGGTGATGTGCCTGCGCCATATCAGGCGCTTCCATGCCAATGAGCGTGGTCCCGTCGTAAATGCCCTTTCCAAATAACTCCCTCAACCGCATACGCTGATGGATATTGAGGTGGACGCCGCCCTGCACTTTCCCCGGCGCTGAGAAATACACCCGAGAGGCCCCCATCTCGGCATCTAACGTCACGCGTGGGTCATCGGGATGAAACGGTTTGGTTTGCACCCCGCCAATCGTCAAGAAATTCTCCCAGGCTCCTTCATTCGGGACTTCATCCTTTTCTCCCCAGTACGTGCGATAGGCGGGGAGATTACTCGCCATGCCAGGAATGGATTTCAGGGCTCGGTCATACGCAGAATCCGCCGCTTTCAACTCCCCTTCAATCATGCTGTTGATTTGCCGCCCTAATGCGCTAGCGGGAATAAACCCCGGAGTTTTGCGCGCCATGATGGCAGAAAGCTTGTCGGCAGCGCCATCACCCTCAGCTAACGCGGCCATGAAGTCCCGAAAGTCTCCGGAGGTGGCGTTATTGATAATGAGGTGGGTAGCCGCTACGGTCATCGCCTCAACGAGTTCTGTGGCGAGCGCTTGCCCGAGGGATTCATCCGCTTCTGGCGCGACGGTATCCAAACGAGGCAACATATAATTTACGTCTAACATAAACGCAAAGACATTCCCAATCGCGCCTGTTCGATCATACGGAATAAATTGGCTCCCCACTCGGCACGTATACGATTTATGTCCAGCTTGTTCCCACGATTGACGCGCGTCGCGATCAAGTGGGCCAAATCCATCACAGCGGTTCGAGAGCGAGAGGCCTGTTGCGATTCCAGCAATCGCCCACCCCGTCGCCAATTGCGCCTTCGCCTTAGCGGCGCGTTCTCCACCAGCCGCCATATCAGCATTAACCGAGGGCAGCAATCGTCGAATCAGCGGTAAGCGATTCCCTCCCTCGCGCGCCGTGAGCATACTCACCTTGAAATACGGTTGAAAGGTTCGCCAAATGAGCGATTGCCGGGTCGCTTCATCAATTTTCCCAATCGCTCATTTGGCGAACCTTTCAACCGTATTTCAAG
>Ga0210043_1002827_pt1 | contig 10889 bp, 13 predicted proteins | sample CryGeymet201501t_FD_183990 | JGI IMG/M metagenome (GOLD analysis project Ga0210043, IMG submission 183990) | Groundwater microbial communities from Crystal Geyser aquifers in Utah, USA - Crystal Geyser metaG 2015-01t (SPAdes) (version 2) | ecosystem: Environmental > Aquatic > Deep subsurface >... | reverse complement strand
AGATGTCTAGAGGTTTCATAGAGGTTATTTATTCAATGGATAATATTTCTCCCAAAGAATTTCTCGTTCTTTCCAAACTTGATATGTTTTCTCAAAAAATGTTGCTAGTAATAATGTTCTATACATATATGATAATATAATTGATTACTTTTTTATTATATACTATATTACATATTTTGTACAACGTATAATAAATAATGTTTTAGATAAAAGATTTTTAACATATATGGAAATTACATTGTCCAATGGATTTACTTAAGACTTTATATTGTAAGCTTAAACCATTTAATATAGTAAGAGATTCAAATATTCTATTCTTTTTTATAATAATCAAGTAAAGTTTTAAACATATAAGACCACGTCCCTTTTTTATTTTTTTTTAGAAGTTCCCATACTTCGTCTGATATGCGTATTGAGTGAACTTTATAAAAGCTTTTTTTTACTTTTTTTTTCATTATAGAAATTGTTTTGTATTGGGTTTAATTGAAAAAAGTCGGTATAGTAATACATACCCTTTTTTTCTCCAAGTATAGTAGTATACAGTTGATATATTAGTATAATTGTATATAAAAATATATCAAAAAGAAAAAAAGTATTTTCATTCAAGTTTCAATTTGAACTTAATTAAAAAAAGAACATTTTTCCTTTTAAGAAGAAATTGGAGCCTACAGGCTATGGGTCACGCCTGTAGGAATTGATTTTCTCTCAAAAGGTAATCAGTTATTAAATGGAAACTGACTTATCGTAAACCAGAAACTTTTATTCTCTCAATCTATGGTACTTACTTCTATTAGGCTGTAGCCGGACTCTTGAGCTTTGTTTAGGTAAGTTGGACTGCTGATTAAGTGCCTTAGTCTTCCGACACCATAGATTAAAAAAACAAAAAAAGCACATTGTAATCTCTATATCCATACCCTCTTACCGGTTAAAAGAATATAGAGATAACAAAATGCTTCTTAAATTGGTAAGAGGATTTAAATTGTCAAAATGAACTTATTAGTATTATATACTGTATCTTTGAACTTGTACAATTTTGTGTACATATCTATAAAAATATGATATAATAAAACTAATTAGATATACTCTACACTATTTAAAGAAATCTGTACAATGTCCATAACAAATCAACTTAAAAATACTCTTATGTAATAACAAGTAAGTTATTATATTTTATGTTTTTAGGAAAGGCGATTTTTCGCGATAGTTTTTTAGGAAGTCGAGAATATTTTACAAGGAAAGATAAAAGATATATTATCTGGTATAAGATAAAGAGTAATCCAGGGAAGAAGAATAAGAAAAACTATAATAGGCAAGTAAGGAACGGAAAGAACAAGATGAGAGAATTAAAAAACTCTCAATGGAAAAAGCTCAAATGTTGTGATTTATATAATTGGTGTTAGAACTTTATTATGAATAAAAAGCAAAAAGATAAATTGCGCCAAGAAAATAAAGCAAAAGAACGATTGACATACATATTTAGTAATGGAAACAGGCACAGTAAAAGAATGGCGATAGCTCAGTTAAAAGCAATGAATAAAAAATAATGTATATTGTTAGATTTTCAATCCTATAAAGGATTAAATTAAAATAACATTTTATGTTAAAAACAAATGTTTAAGAAAGGAGATAAAAACAATAAAGGAAGACCTAAGGGAACTGTTTCTGATGAGAAGAAAGCTCAACAGGAAGCCTTTAAGGAGTTAAAAATGAGTGTGCTTCGAATGCAAAGAAGTCTCATTAATGCTCAAGCAGGAGTAGCAAAAGGACTTACTTTTCTTTATGTAATTAGAACTGAGATGATTAAAGGAAAACAAGTGAGACAAAAACCAGAGCTTATTACAAATCAAAAGACAATAGAAGCTTATCTTGCAGAAGAACTTGAAGACGAAGAGAATGAATATTATTTTATGACAACAAAGGAGCCAGATACTAAGGCAATTGATTCACTCCTTGATAGAGTACACGGAAGAGCACGACAGAATATTGGACTTGATGGAGGAGAAGATGATAAACCTATTGCAATTAAGCAGGTGGAAGATGAACTTAAATCGTGGGCAAATAAAAAATAATTTTTAAATGAATATATATGAAGCAGAAACCAAAAGGAAGTAAGTGTGAAAAATGTGGAAGTATTCATTTAAAAAAAGACAAATGTCCGAGATAAATGAGATTGCACTCAGAAATGGTTTAGTTCTCGTCTATACCGATGAGCAATTTGAAACATTTCAAAGAGTAAAAGTGCTCTTTAAAAATGAAAAAGGAGAACCTATAGAGCTTACACCTAAACAATGTGAGCTTTTTAATGCTATATGGAAGAGAAAGCACAGTCTCAATCATATAATGAACCATACTCGTTGGGGAAAGTCTCTTGTTGTTGGACTTGCTGTTCTTTTGAGGATATCTACGTTTCCAGAGAAATGGGCGATTGTTGCTCCTTCATCAGAGAAAGCGAGAATTATTATGGACTACATTATTCAACACGCTTTTGATAATGATTATATTAAGAGTAAACTTGAGATTGATAAAGGTGAATCACTCGAGTCACTCAGAAGAAAGAGAACAAAAGACCGTATAAACTTTAAGCACTCCGATGGAACAATAGGAGAAGTGTTTATTGTTGGTGTTGATTCTTCTAATAAAGTAAAAGCTGGTGAAGCGGTGATGGGATTTGGAGCTTCGAATGTTATTCTTGATGAAGCTGCTTTGATTGATGATGAGATGGAAGGAAAAGTATTTCGTATGTTAGCTGATAATGCTTCTGATTATTTCTATTTAAAAGTAGGAAACCCATTTACAAGAGGACATTTTCTTAAGTCTTTTAGAGACCATCGGTATTGGCATATGAATGCTACTTATGAAGATGGAATAAAAGAAGGAAGATTAACAGAGGATTATATAGGAATGGCAAAAGGTAAGCCTAATTTTGATATATTATTTGAAAATAAGTTTCCTGCTGCTGATATGGTAGACAAAGATGGATGGACACCATTACTTACAGATGAAGAAATAGAAGGAGCAATGATTGATGAACTTATACCTATATTTGGAACAAAACGAATAGGTCTTGATGTTGCAGAAGGAGGAGAAAACTTTAACGCTTATGTATTAAGAGGAGAGAATCTTGCTGTAGTACTGAGAAAAGACCTTGAAACAAATCTTATGATGACAGTAGGAAATGCTACACAGATACTCAGGAAACTTGATATACCTTATGAAGAACTCTATATTGATGCTATAGGTGTTGGTTCTGGTGTTGCAGATAGGTTTCTTGAACAGAGAATGAATATAAAAAGAGTGAAAGTAAGCACATCGGCAATAGATTCTGGGAACTTTCATAATTTAAGAGCTGAGTCTTATTGGAGAGTTCGTGATTGGATTAAAGGAGGAGGAAAACTTAAGAAACATCCAGATTGGTGGCAACTTGCAGCAATTAAATATAAAGTACGAGACTCTTCTGGAGCTATGATTATACAATCAAAAGATGAAATGAGAAAGAAAGGGATTGAAAGTCCTGATGTTGCTGATGCTTTGATGTTGACGTTTGCTTTTCCGAAGAGTTATGCTATACAAAAACAATTAAGAAACAAAGTGAAAAGAATAATAAATGAGAAAGATGAAAGTGAAGGATACAATTTAAAAATGGTATAATATTGTTGTACAATTAAAATTAAAGTTATATAATTAAAATATATGACAAACAAAAAATTAAAACCTGGAGTCGTTTATTATTGGAAAGACCTTGATAGAATAATAGGTGTAATAAGAATAAAACGATATAACTTTGATGAAATTTTTGGGTATGGTTTTATGATAGAAGATAGTCCTCTTCTCAAATATGAGATGGAAAAGAGAGGAAAGAGTATAACTGATAAAGATTTTACAATTTTAAATACAAAAAGAGCTATCAATCAAGTAAAGATAAACTGTGTTAATGTATATAATGCGCTTATAGTTCACGGGAAAAGCATTCTTGATGAGACTGGCAATATAGATAATGAAAAATTTAAGAAGAAAGAAAGAGAACTTCAAAAGAAACTTGTAGGAGGAATTTTTATCGATATAAACGTCACAAATCCATTTATTCCTTTAAAAGATATACCAATTAAAGAGATAACATTAAATAAAGCGTCAGAATTCAATCTTATATGAAACAAAATAAAGAAGAACAAGAAGACATAACTTTAGATTATAGTCCTTCTGAACAAGAAAAAAAGAACATAAGAAAAGTATATGATAAGTTCTCTAAAATGAGAGAAGTCTCTGCTCTTCCTTATAAGTACTTCAATAATAGAACTTTAGTACAATTTATTGATGATTCTGAGAAAAGGTTCAATTCATATGTTCCAAGTAAGAAAAGTCAAAACAAAGAAAACTGGCAATCTAACTTTTTTCATCCTATCACAAGAAATAAGACAATGGCAATACTTGCAAGTATTGCTCTTGATGTTCCTAAGATGAAGATTGTTGCAAAGAATGAAAAGAATGAGATAAACAGTAAGATAGGAAAAACAGTGTATGACCTGGTAAAAGGTTCTTATGATAATGAAGACAAAGAAGAGAACGCTTTCTTTGAAGCACTTACAGCCGCAGTGAAAGGAACCGTAATTACGGCAGAATCCTATCTTAAAACAAAGGTAAAGCAAAAAGTTATTAAGTCTTATGATATAGTAACCGGTGATATTGAGTTTGAAGAAAAAGAAATACTTATTGATAAGGGTTGCAAAGATTTTATTATTCCTCTTGAAAATTTCTTTATAACAAGCGCTTTTATTCGAGATATTCAAAAACAACCAGCTGTTGTATGGGTTCAGTATATGGAAGAAGAAGACTTTGAATATGAGTTTAGTAATTATAAGAACTATAAGTTTGTCAAAAAATCTGGGCAACTCCTTGAAAAAGATGTTCAGGCCCGTTTCTTTTACGAAGATTGGAATATAAGAACAAAAGACAAGCCATTTGAAGTGGTTCGTTTCTTTAATAAGAATGAAGATGAGTATATAATTATAGTAAATGGAGTGCAGATGTTTTATGGGCCGCTGCTCCTTGGAAGAAAAGAAAAGTTCTATCCATTTTCAAAGTCTGGGTATGCTCCATTTTCTGAAGACTTCTTTTGGTTGAATTCTTTGCCAAACTCTTTAATGGGAGAACAAGATATCATAAATTCTTTCTATAATATGGCAACTGATAAAACAAGAAAAGGTCTTGTTCCTCAATTATTGGTTGGAAACGTAAACAAAGATGATTTTGACTTGGAAGATGAAAATATTACACTTGATACGAAGATTTATGTGCAAGATATCAACCAGGTAAAGGAATTACCACAATCTGGTCTTTCACAATCAGATATTAAAATGATTGATATGATTGGAAGAGGACTTGACCTAAGTTCTGTTGATGTCAATCAGCAAGGAGTTGCCGGAAGAGGAGTCACTGCCCGTGAAGTTGTTATTGCGAATGAGAATGCCCGTAAACTAAAAGGAATATTCTTTATGTTTATTACAAATCTTTGGTTTCAAAAAACAAGACTTCGTGCACTGAATATTCTTACATATTACACAATGAAGCAGGTGTCTTCTGTAGTAGGAGAAAAGAAAAGTAAAGACTTTAGGAAGTTTATTGTGAATAATGTAGAACTCAAAGATGGAACAATGGGAAGCAAAGGTATCATTATTGCGCAAACAAAAACAGACCTTCCAACTCAAAGTGAGATAGACACTAATGTTAAAGAACACAAAGCTTTGAATGAAGATGCTAACTATGAAGAAGTAGCAGTTGTTGCAGATTATATTAGTAATTGGGAATATGAGATAAAAATAGTAAAAGACGCTGTATATCAACAAGACTCTTCATACTCTATCTCGAAGAATGAAGACAAACTCAAGACAATAGCTACATTGTTTCCAAAGTATTTCCAATTGAATGATGAGAAACTTTTTAAAGATACTCTTCTCTCTTATGAAGAAGATGTTGATGAATATGAACTCCAAGAACAAGCACCTCAAGCAGCGGCTGGAACACAAGGTACTCCAAGTGATGGAACTAATGGACAACCACCAACAACACCTCCTGATAACGCAGGAGCACTCGGAGCATTACCTCCAATAGATATGAAAGGCACACCAGCTACAATGCAATAAACTATGAAAAAATTTATACTTAAACTTATATTAAAACTGACAAACCTCAATCTAAGTGAAAATCTTGGTATTGTTGATAAAGACAAGATTCAGAAGTGGTTGTTTATGTCTGTGAAGGACGATGGATGGAAAAATTATTATACGTTGAGAAAAAAATCGCTTCTTAGTTTACTTTCTCTTGGAACAGGGTATAATAAAGAATATTGGGAAATAGTAGGAAGATTAAAAGAACTTAATTCTCTTTCTGCTAATATAAGTGTTGAACTCCAAAGAAGAAAAAAGTTAGAAAAGAGTTCTTTGAAAATTGTAGAGAATAAATAATACTCCTTGTAAAAAAGGAGTATGAATTTGCTCTTTACAGCAAAACTTTAATTCATTTCAAGGACGAAGGACGCGCGTCTTTAAATAAACGGCTTAAAAAACTATGAAAATTGAAGAAAAAGAAGGTGAATCTCAAGTAGTCCCTCCAGTAATAGAAGAAACACTTGAAAGTGTCAAGGAACAACTTCGAAAAACAGAAGAGGAACGAGAAAACTATAAGCAAGGTCTTTTGAATAGAGAGAATGAGCTTAAGACTCTTAAAGGTAAAGAGAAAGAAGTCGAGGAAGTAGTTGTTGAAAATAAAGAAGAAGAATCTCAATGGGATGATGCTTCTCAAAAATTTCAAGATGAAACCCTTAGTAAGTCTCAAAAATTTGCAAAAGAAGCTGCAATGAAAGTACTTGAGAAAAAAAATGATTCATCAGCTCAAGCAGAGTTCAGAGAAAATCATCCAGAAATCACCGATGAAAAGTGGATAGAAATAGTTGCTAATTATAACCCAAAAAATGGAAAAGATTCCATAAAAGCGGTTATAAAAGACTTGGAAAGAGCATATGTTATTTATAAGTTTGATAATGGGGAGACTATAGACCCTCAAGAAATAAACAGACAACAAGCTCTTGAAAAGAATAAAGAACTTAATATATCTCACGGTTCAACTGGTTCAGGAAAGTTTGAAGAAAAAAAGAACAGTGTTACAGAAGTCCAGAGGTATATGGCCTCAAGGGGAGGTATTTCAGTAGAGTCTCTTGAAAAAGAAGATGATACACTTCGGGCTGAAATAAAAATAGTCTAATAGGTTAAATTTAAAAAAATGATTCTTCCATTCAAAGGGAAATTCCACCTCGAGTGGTACCCAAAGACTGCAAGTACTCTTTATACTCATAATGACGCTGTTGAAATTCTCAACACGGCTGCAGGAGCGGGAACGCTTGCATTAGTAACAGCAACAAGCACAAGAGCATATGGTTTGGTACAAGGAACTTATGCAGCATCAGATGCAACAACAGATAAGATTCCAGTTTTGGTAGGAGATGTAGACGCTGAATATCTTTTCGATGTTTCTACAGGTACTGCCGCAGTAACTGATATTGGAGAAATGGTTGACTTTGATGATGAAAATTCTATCAATGTCAATGCATACACTCTTGGACAAGTACTTATTACAGGTGTTATTTCTACAACGCAAGTAACGGGAAAATTCAACAAGGGTTTTGGTAAGGAAATTCCTATTACTCAGTAATAGTAATATAGTTTAAAAAGTTAAATGAAATAAAATGATTACTACAGCACAATTCAACGATTTGGTGAAAAATGCCAAAGTAGAATGGCGTGATGGTTATGATATGGTCAAACCAGTAGCCAGAGAACTTTATGATGTATATTCTACTGAAGAAATGACATCTGAGCATTCACAAATCGATAATCCTGGGTTCGCTCACAGGAAACAGCAAGGAGACCGATACACTATCGGTTCACCTCGACAAGGTTACAGTATTACTCTTTCTCAATCTCGTATTGGTTTGATGGAAGAAGTAACGTGGGAAATGCGTAAATACGACAAGTATCGTGAAATCTTTAAAAAGATGAAGGGTCTTGGAGAATCTACAGCACAGAGAATGGAACTCGACCTTACTCATCAATTGACGTTCGGTGCTACAGCAACCTCATACACTAATATGGATGGAGAAACTGTATATACTACAACTGGTGATGGTCTTGGTATTTTCTCGACAGTACATAAAATTACTGGTTCATCGGCAACATTTTCTAATAAACTTACTGCAGCTTTTTCTCGAGCAGCTCTTGAAGAAGCAGAAGGTCTGTTTACTCAGATGATTAACAACAATGGTGTAAAAGTCGTTGTGACTCCTAATACTATTATTACAGGTGATGACCCAGCAACAGTGAATGCAGTAAAAGAATTTATGAAATCGCAATCAGCTCCTGATACTGCAAACGGAGCAACAAACGTTTATGCTGGTAAGTACAGACACCTTATTCTTCCTTATCTTGCTACAACGAATACCGGTGCATATGATTCTACAAAAGCTGGATATTGGTTCTTGGCTGATACTAATCATAGCGATGCCATTCTTGAAATATCTGAAAATCCAAACTTTACTGCTCCATCAGTTGGTGGAAATGGTGAAGACTTTGAGACAGACGGATGGAAATTCAAGTCTTCAGCTTCATATGATTATGGTTTCCTTGACCCTAAGTTCATTGTAGGTTCAGTAGCTACATCTTAATCTGTAATAAAAGGATAGATTGACCTTTTCGCCATAGAAAAGTGGAATACTCAAATTGAGGACTAAATACTATCTTGAAAAAAAATGGCACGACGAACTAAATTCAAGACACTTCCAGTTGAAGTGAAAGAATTGTGGATGGATGGAGTACAGGTAACGGCAACAGCAGCAGAATTAAACAATGCAGCTGATACTTCCGCAAATATGGAAGTAGTCACAGCAACAAATGTTATTACTGCTTCTGAATCTGGAAAGACTTTCTTTCTTGATGCCGTCGCTGGTTTCCTATCAACACTCCCAACACCTGCTCTTGGTTTAAACTATACCTTCATTGTAAAAACAAGCCCAACAAGCAATGGCTATACTATTGGTACCCCAACTGCTGATATCATTATTGGAATGGTATTAGAGCGAGCAGGAACTGCTGGCGTAGCTGATGTAAATGGAGACCTTGTCACACTTGTGGCTAATCAGTCTATTAAAGGAGATTGGTTGAAATTTGTAAGTGATGGTACTTCTTGGTTTATGCACGGTATGGTTGATGTTGCTGCTGGAGTTACTTCAACAACAACATAATCAAGGTTACAATTGAATATTTATGTGCTGTGGCAATTGGCTTGCCTCAGCCATAAGTAATTAATTAAGCAATAAATATGGGACGACCAAATTTTCAACGACTTGCAGAACTTGGACAGCTTCCGGAATATGTCACTCCTACTTTTAATGAGGCTCTTGCTCAAGTAGATGCAATGAATAAGACAAAGAAAAAAGAAGAAGAAAAGCAGAAACTTATTAATGAAGGAATAGAAAATGTCTCTGAGGAAGCAACTCGTGAGTCATTAGGAGAAAAATCTAAAAGAGAACTTATAATAATTTGCAAAGAAAAAGGAGTAGAAATTGGTTCGAAAGAAGAGATGATAAATAACATTCTTGGACCAGTGGTCGAAAAAGTAGAAGTGAAAAAAGAAGAAGATAAACCAGGAGAATTTGTTGACCCTTTACTACAATAATATGGAAAGAACACCAAAATTGATTACGGCACTTAATGCCGTAACAACAACTACAACATCCGAAGCAATAGATATTACAAGTGCTAAAAAAGTAACACTACTTGTAACTAGAGCCGCAAATGCAGGAGGAACTTCAGCTTTTTCAGTATCTGGTTCTATTGATGGAACAACATATGTAGCTCTAAATTCTCTTATTGAAGACACTACAAATACTAATGTCCAAAATTATACTCGAGTTGCTTCAGTATCTATTGCTAATGCAGATGGAAGTAAAATTGTCTCATTGGATTTATGTAAAAATGCATTTACTCATATTAAGGTTACTGTTACAGAAACAGCAGATGGGACACATACAGCAAAAGTATTAGTAGAATACTAGTAAATACACTTAAAATATCACGAGTGAAATTACTTATGTAGAGTGTATGGAATCAAAGATAAGTAGTATAAAGTTCTCTGGTGTTATAAGAGATGGTGATAGTAAACAACTAAAAAAACAAGTAATAAACAATAATTTTATGCCAATAGTAGAAACAGACATCAAGAAATATCTTTCAGGCGGGGCTGGGAATACTGACCCGAACGCCTCACTTGGAGGTGTTATAAGTTCAGTAGAAATTGTTGATAACACAGTAAATAACCTCTTCGCTCTTGCCGCAGCTACTGAGGCAGAAGCAGGTTCAATAAAGTACAGAGCATTCTTTATAAAAAATACACATGCAACACTCACCTATACAACGCCTAAACTCTACATTAGCTCTAATACTCCATCGGCAACGACTACAGTAACAGTAGCACTCGCTGATGAAACAGGAAGTCCGATTGAAACTATATCAGATGAAGATACCGCTCCAGTAGGACCAACATTTGTCACTGCTGTTGATTACGCCAACGGAATATCACTTGGGTCACTAGCACCTGGAGAATCGAAAGGTGTTTGGGTAAAATGGACAATTGATGCGGCAACAGTAGCAACTGATGATGTCATGACATTTACAGTTAAGGGAGAAACAGCTGCTTAATAGAGCTTAAATAAAAACACTATGTCCCTCGAAAGAAAAGATAATATAGGAGATACCAGTACCACCACAGGTACAGGAACGCTTAATCTCGAAGCAGTAGCCCAAACAGGTGCTCGTATTTTCGCTGGCAATGTTACTTCTGGTGCA
>Ga0210043_1002826_pt1 | contig 10889 bp, 10 predicted proteins | sample CryGeymet201501t_FD_183990 | JGI IMG/M metagenome (GOLD analysis project Ga0210043, IMG submission 183990) | Groundwater microbial communities from Crystal Geyser aquifers in Utah, USA - Crystal Geyser metaG 2015-01t (SPAdes) (version 2) | ecosystem: Environmental > Aquatic > Deep subsurface >... | reverse complement strand
AGCTCCCCACTCGTCCTATATTGTAGGGCTCCCACTCTCTCCATTGTGTGCTCTGAGCGCAAAATGGCTGATAAAATCTTTCGAGAGTCCGGAATCAATTTATTAATCCCAGGGACGTCTTCATGAATCTTATCAAAACTTTGCCCAACCGCACCTTCGGCCGACCAACCATTCGCGTGGCACAAATGAATGACCTGAGTAAAATCCCTTTCATTGCCAGGAACCTTTTGTAAAACTAAGTCTTCGCTGACCTGCATTGAAAGAGCATCCCATGCATCCACGTAGGGGCCCCCTACTTCATCACGTTCATACTTCGATTGAGCTTCCAATAAATTCAGTTTCTCATCAAAGACTAAGGTTTCTTTACTGAGCAAACATTCAAACTGCCAGTTCTTCTCAAGACGCGTGAGCTTAAAGGATTGAGGATACTCATCAAGCAGAGTATCTAAAAAAAATTGAATCAACTCCTGCGGCGCAGGAGCAACCACTTGATAGTATTTGCAAAGTTTTTCTTTGCGGCACTCAATTTTATTCTTCCTATAATGCGCAAAAAATTCATCGATTTGAAAAATAAAGTTTCGAGGATCTTTTAACTTATCCTTAGGTAATTTGCGCAAACCGATCGAAGAAGCCTTTAGACCATCTCGAATGGGAAAATAGTCCAAGACATCTGTATCAAAACATTCCTCTAACATGGAGACCAATCTAGGCCCTCTCAAACCAAATGTTTACAGAGAGAATATTTAGATTTGACACATTGCCTTCAATCTAAGCCTCTACTAAAAGTTTAAGAATGAAGACCCTCTCTCTAAGCGCCCTCATCTCCACAATATTATTAGCTGTTTCTTGTTCCACAAACCCTAAAGTCGAAATCCCCGACGCCTCACTATCTTTGCCATTGGCAACCGAACGAAGCCAAGTCATCACCCAAGTTCAATACGATCTTCTTTTTAGCCTTAAAAACGACAGCGATAGTTTTGAGGGGGTTTCTGAAATTAGCTTCAACTATCTCAAGACCTCCTCCAAATCGCTCAAAATTGACTTCAACCAAGGAACCGTAAACTCTACTACAATCAACGGCCAAAAAAGCCCGTTCGAGTATGACGGAGAAAGAATTGTTTTAAACACCACAGATCTAAAAGTTGGCAAAAACACGATCGTGATTTCCTTCAAGCAAAAATATTCTAAAGACGGATCAGGACTTTACAAGTTCGTCGACCCAGAGGATCGACGAATATATCTTTACAGCAACCTTGAACCCTACGGAGCAAACCGAGTCTTTCCCTGTTTTGACCAGCCCGACATGAAAGCCCGCTTCAAAATGAAGGTGAACGCCCCCAAAGGCTGGTCGGTCGTGAGCTATGCTCGTGAAATCGAGAAAACTAGCTCTGCCAATAACATACTTTGGACTTTCCCGGAAAGTGAGCTGATCAGCACCTATGTTTGGTCACTCCACGCGGGCCCATTTTATATTTGGGTTGATGCCGCTAAGAGCAAATACCCACTAAGGCTCTTTGCCCGACAGAGTCTTATGGAACACGTTCAGGCAGATTTCTGGTTTAAAATCACACGTCAGGGTTTCTCCTATTTTGAAAAATACTTCAACAGGACCTACCCCTACAAAAAATATGATCAATTGATCGTTCCGGACTTTAACGCCGGTGCTATGGAGAATGTCGCGGCCGTTACTTTTACTGAAAAGTATATAACTCGTGGTAAAAAGTCGCGCGCTCAAGAGCGAGACCTTGCCAGTGTGATTCTTCACGAAATGGCACACATGTGGTTTGGAAACCTAGTCACCATGAAATGGTGGAATGATTTGTGGCTCAATGAATCTTTTGCAACCTACATGGCTGCTAAAGCAATGGCCTCTGCAACCCAGTTCTCTGGCGAAGAAGCTTGGCGAGATTTCTACGACATGAAAACCTGGGCCTTCTCAGAGGATTCCAGTGTAACAACTCACCCCATTGAAGCTCTCATCAACAACACTAAGGACGCCTTCACCAACTTTGATGGGATCACCTACGGAAAGGGAGCCTCCTTACTCAAACAACTCGATTTTTATTTAGGAGAAAGCACTTTCCGAGAAGGTGTGCGCAATTACTTCAGAATACACGCGGGCAAGAACACAACAAGAAAAGACTTCATAGACTCCCTCGCTCGTGCGTCCTCTGTTAATTTAGAAGGCTGGACACAACAGTGGCTACAAACAGCTGGAATCAATCGACTCACTCCTCAAATCCAATGCAACTCACGCGGCCGCATCGAAGATTTTTACATTCTGCAAGACCCTCCTATTTACGACGACAAGATCACTCGCCCCCAAAAATCGATGATTGCGCTCTATTACGAAAAAAATGTTAAAGCAGGTGTAGGCCTTCAAAAGACTCTTGAAATCAAGGGTGAAAGAACTTCCTTAAGTCAGCTAAAAAATATAAGCTGCCCACTCTTTATCGACATCAATCACGAAGATCATGGCTACGGCCTCTTTTCGCTTGATCCTGCAAGCTTTGATTATTTCTCCAAAAACGGGGGCAAACTACAAAGCCCCTATTTAAGACAACGCATTTGGACAAGTCTTTGGCACGATTTACTAGAAGGAAAAATTAGTTTGGGTGCTCTTGCTCGTTTGGCCAGCGAAGCTTTTGCGCAAGAAAAAGATCCAGTCGTTTTAAATGAACTAGGGCAAATGATTTACGGCCGTAGACCCAACTCCACTTCCATGTATTCTTTTTGGCCCAAGGAAGATCCTAGTAATTTAAACATCTTTTTTGTCTTTGTAGAAGAATTAGAAAAGACCATATGGGAAAGACTCAAGAAAGCCACTCCAGGCAGTGAAATCCAAAAAGTTCTTTTTAAAGCTCTCCATAGATCGTCCTTGAGTCCATTTGGAATTGACCGAATGAAATTGATTCTAGACAATAAGGTTTCTTTCAAAGGTTTAAAGATTGAACAAGACGATCGATGGCTTTTGATTAGCTCCCTGGCACGAGCAGGAGACTCCGAAGCGCTTAAACGCGTTGAAGAAGAAACCAACAAAGACAAAGGTAGCAGAGGACTCGACTCTGCTCTATCGGCCCAAGCCAGTTTTGGAGAGGAAAGTTTCATCAAGAAATGGCGCGAAGAATTGCTCTCTCCAAACTCGACAGCCACCTACGCTCAATTCAAATTGGTTTGGGGCGCGCTCTATCCACCCTTGCAAGAAAGCGCTCGAAACGCAAACTCAGAACGATTTTTCAAAGATTTAGAAACTCTCATCGAAAAAAAACCAGGCTATGTTTTGAGAGCTTTCTCATACACGGGCCCAAATGCCTGCGCAAAGTCGGACCGAGAAACAATCCTCAGAATTTTAGAGGACAAGGATTTAGAGCCATCTCTTTCTAAGGCGCTTAAGATGCAACATCAAGAAGGAGAACAGTGTGAGAGAATTCGCAGCCGCTTTTAGGGACATTACGCTGCGCGCAAAGCTGGAGTTATAGAGTTGGATGACTATACTAAAGACTATGTTTCGTAAGTTAAGTTTGCTTCTTATTTTGCTCTCGTCGACAATCTCCTTCGCGCGGCCAGCTTTTCAACACGGAAGCAACTTTCAAATTGTAGAGTTCCATGGTCGACTGAGAGTTCAGTGCCGAGATAACTCTGGCCAAACTGACTCTGCCTACCACAATTGTCGAGAAGAATTCATGTTACCCACGGCTTTTTCACGATTTATAAACGAAGGAAGCCAAGCAAACAAAGTTGCCTTTGAAAGCCAAACGGCCGACGGCAAAACAATAAAAAAATCCGTCCGATTTTTTCCGACTAGAGGATTTAGCCAAGAAGTTAATCTTGGAATCAACACCCTCACTCAAACCGCACTTTTAAGAATGGGCGAGAACATCGTTTCATACAAATTTCTGAAGGACAGAGAAGTTCTAGAAGAAGGAGGTCTATCTATGAAAGTCGAAAAAGGCCAAGACGTGTCCTGCCGAAATGGCTTTGAACACTCAAACGACTTGAATGACTGTAGACACTACAGCCGCCAACTTTGCAATCGCTACTTGAAAGGTGATGCCTGCGAAGGAAGCCAGTCATGAGAAGAATCCGAAAAGTTGTTATCCCCGTCGCCGGTCTTGGAACAAGATTTCTTCCTGTTACCAAGGTAGTCCCAAAAGAACTGCTTCCTATCATAGACACTCCTATCATCCACCACGTGGTACAAGAGGCCGTTGCCGCAGGAATTGAAAACATCATCTTCATCACATCTCGCCCAAAAGTTCTTGTGGAAGATTATTTCGACCCGAAGGATTTGGTTAGCTACAAAATTGAAGACAAAGATAAGACTAAACTCATCGAAGAAACCCTTGCCCTATCAAAGCGAGTGACCATCACTAGCATTAGGCAATACGAAGCCCAAGGCTTAGGACATGCAATCCTTCAAGCAGCCCCCGCTCTAGGCGAAGAAGATTTTGCGGTCTTGCTCGGAGACGAAGTCGATATCTCAAAAACAAAAGAAGGTGGGCTTAAGAGTTGTGTAGATCGCTTTACAGCCATGACCGAGGGGTCGGTCATAGGCGTGACCCCCATCGAGGCGTCTCTTGTAAGCAACTATGGTGTGGCCGAGTTTAGCGCTGACGGTAAGGTTTCTCGCTTCGTAGAGAAACCCAAACCAAACGAGTCTTCCTCAAACTGGATACTTCCTGGAAGGTATGTCTTCGAAAACTCGATTCTAAAGGTCCTCAAGAGCACTCCCCATGGCCGTGGCAACGAAATTCAGCTCACGGATGCCATGGAAACCCTCCTAAAGAGTCGCCCATTCTACGCCCAGAAGATGGATATTGAGCGTTACGACACCGGAGATAAGATTGGGTTTATTAAGGCTAATATTGCTCAAGCCTTTAAGAACGAAAAGTTCCGAAAAGAATTGACGAGCTTTCTCAAGGAAAATTTTGACTTATAACTTCTTTCTCCTTATCTCTTAGATAAGGAGAAAGAACATGGCTTTAAAAGAACTCAACGACCAGAACTTCAAACAAGAACTCAAAGCAGCGGGCATCGCCGTAGTCGATGTATACGCCGCCTGGTGTGGAAGCTGCCGTCTTTTTGCTTCTACCTTCGAAGCAAGCTCAAACGAAAATCCTGAATTCAACTACTTTAAAATTGATGGAGACATAAACCAAGAGTTCGCAGGAACGATTGAAATAGACAACCTTCCCTTTGTCGCTGTCTTTAAAGATGGTGAATACATTGGAGGGAAAAGCACTACAAAGAAAGAAGGCTTGGAAGGCATGATTCAAAAAATAAAGGAGAAACTATGAAACTCCCCGTCATCCGAAACTTAGCAAGAGATTACGAGGCATCTAAACTAATGGAAGCGGTCGACGCTTTTGAAACAAAACGAGAAAACTCTCTCAACGTTGAAGGCGACGACGAGAGCGAGATCTTGACCCATATGCTCATGGCCATTGAAGTTCGAAAAAAAATGGAAGACTCCGGCCTCAGCCTGCAGGATGCCATTCGAGAACAAGGCCAAAGAGTTCAGAAGTTGATCAAAAAAGGATAACAATTGAATTCATCTCGCGCCACGCTCTTTTGGGTCTTGTGTTTCATACTTGCACTCGCTTTGATTGCCACACTTGCTACTAGTTGGAACATTGTCTTAGTCAGTCAGTATCAAAGGATGATTGAAATGGGACAGGCACTCAACCCACAAGCGCAGCCTTGGGTTAAGGTGGTCTTGGGGACTTCGGGTTTTGCTGTGGTTCTTGTGCTTCTAGTAGGCTTTTTTCTTCGATCTCAAAGGGAAATGAGAACCAACACAATTCAAAGAGAGTTTTTGGCAAAACTCAGCCATGAACTAAAATCTCCCCTCAGCACCCTTGAACTAACAGGTGCGCTGCTCAAAAAAGAGGATACCAATGCAGAGGATCGTCATAGGTTATGGAAGGCGCACGACGCTGAACTCAAGCGCCTCAAAAATGAAGTCAATCTTCTACTTGAATCTGCGCGCTGGGATAGCGGTATAGCAAAACCCACTCTGAAAGAACTCAACCTTGAAGACTTTCTTCAAGAGATTCTACAGCACTGGAAGCAGGCCATTGGCTTGGATCATAGCATTGACCGAAGCGGAGACCGCTTGGAGCTTAAAACTCAACTCGACTCTAAGCTCTTGGCCTTGATTATGAACAATTTAATCGACAATGCTCGAAAATTTTCGCCACGGGGAACGGAAGTTAGAATTCACACGCAATTGAATAAAACCCTAAAAAAGTCCACCCCAAGTTGGAGCATTCAAGTGATAGACCAAGGAAGCGGAATTAAAAACACGGAACGCAAGAAAGTTTTTGAACGCTTCTATTCACAGAAATCGACAAGCGGAGCCAAAGCCTCTGGGACGGGCCTGGGCTTATATTTAGCCCAAAGGGCTGCACGAGCGATGAAACTACAGCTAAACGTAAAACCTTCATCGGAAAGTAAAGGGAGTGCGTTTGTCCTCTCAAATTAAAATTCAAGCAGATGCTCTCATCGTCGAAGACGAACCTTCCTTAAGCATTGCACTCGAGCTATCTTTAAAAAAGATGGGATTTTTTCCTCTAACGGCTGCTTCCATCGAACAGGCCTATACCTTTCTTGAAGACACTCAATACACCTTTGACCTGATTCTTCTAGACCGCCAACTTCCGGATGGAGATTCGATTGATATTTGCCATTCCCTTAGAAACTCTGGATTCAAAGGAATGATCCTAATGCTCACAGCATCGGGAGACACCTCCTCTCGAGTCGAAGGTCTTCGCGCGGGTGCAGACGACTATCTCCCCAAACCCTTTAGCTGGGAGGAATTAGAGGCAAGAATTGAGGCCCTCAAATGGCGAATGAAACCAGAGCTAGACGCCGAACACCCCCACTCTGAAGCTCAGAATGAAAAATTGCACCTTTGGAGAATTGACTCAACCAAACATCAGGTCCTGACGCCAAAAGGCTGGACCAAACTAACGGCGTTTGAATTCAAATTGCTTTCCTATTTGATTCAAGAACATGGGACTCCTGTTTCAAAGGAGCGATTGCTTCGACAAGTTTGGGGGCTAAAAATCCTGCCAAAAACCAGAACCGTCGACTGGTTCATTGGACGACTCAGAAAGCTCATTGAAGAAGACCCCAAAAAACCGACACACATCGTGAATATGCGGGGCCGAGGATACGTCTTTAAACCCTGAAAACCCAGCGAACTAGAGCTACTTACAAAATACTTACAGAAGCTCATTGGCGGTAATCCCTCTAAATCAATTATGATAGTGCTATGTCCAACCAGTCGAATCTAAATAATCAGCCACAAAAAACATTCAGTTTTACCAACGCTTTTTTTCTCTTGGGAATTCCTGCGATTGCGATTGCAATGACTCCCTGGGCTTACAAATCTGGTGGCTTAACCACTGCAGTTTTTATCTATGCTTTTATTCATTATTTTGTCGAAGGCCTAGCCATTACAGCGGGCTACCATAGACTGTTTGCCCATCGCTCATACAAGGCAAATCCTTTGGTTCGATTTTTTGTCTTATTTCTAGGCGCTGGTGCCATGCAAAACTCAGCTCTGATGTGGGCTCATGATCACCGAATTCATCATCGACATGAAGACACCGAGAAAGACCCTTACAATATTAAAAAGGGATTCTGGTGGGCTCACATGGGATGGATCTTCTTTGCAAGCAATTCGAACTGGGCTGAAGAGAATGCACCTAGCGATCTAAAAGCCGACAAACTTGTGATGTGGCAACACAGAAACTACCTACTGATCGCTCTTGTCTCTTGGATGGGAATCCCTCTCCTCTTTGGCTTGCTCTTTGATAACATTCTCGGATTTTTCGTCGTGGGAGCTCTTTGGAGAGTGCTTTGGACATCCCATTGCACCTACATAATCAACTCGGCAGCACACTGCTTTGGCAAAGCTACATACACCCTAAAACTCACCGCGAAAGACAATTGGTTTTTGGCCTTTTTTACCTTCGGTGAGGGATACCACAATTTTCATCATAAATTTCAGGCGGACTATCGCAACGGTTTCAGATGGTGGCATTACGATCCCACGAAGTGGCTCATCGGCACACTTAACTTTTTCGGAATGACAAGCCAACTCAACCGTACTCCAGAGGAGAAAATTCTTCTCGCCCAAATGAGAACCAAGCAAAAACTTCTTGAAAACGAAGGCATTAACACCCAAAGCCTAGAAGCCCTCACTTTAAGAATGGAAAGCATTCTTGAGGATTTTCGCAAACTAAAACAAAGCTTAGAAGCGGCTAAAAAACGTGGATACAAAAGAGGAAACGAAATGGTCACCCAAGTTATGCAACAAATTGAAGACTACAAAACTCAACGAGAAAACACTTACAAACAGTGGATGACTCAGTTTCGAAGCCTTCGACCTCAATAGGCTAAGTCATCCAAGAGTTTAGCTTAGAGGAATGTTGCTCTTTTCCGACATTCTCTTCATCCAACTAAAGTAACCAGGATGCCCTTTGAAGAGCTTCCATGCTGGCAAGCCTTTCGTGCTTAAAGTAATGCCGAAGACAGCAGCATCAGAAGCGTCTGGAGTAGAACCCCCCATAAACTCATTACCCGCTAAGGCTTCTTCCCACTCAGACACTAGATCTTCAATGTGTTGCTTGGGGTCGGTGATATTCTGGCGCTCTTTCGATTTTTTGGCCACCATCTTCATAACCAAAGCACCTGAGTATTTAATAGTTCGCTTTTGAAACCAAGAGAATTTTCCTTCCTTGGTGATGTAGTCAAAAGCCTTAAGAGCATTTGGCAAGGTATCATAAATTAAAGGTGGAATGCCTTTTACAAAGCCTTCAGACCAATTAAGCCACTTCTCTTGCTTTTTTCTCTCATCGGTATCCGCAGCGGCAAACAACTTTACACCTTCATACGCAGAGTCGACGTGCTCCATAATTGCATTAGAATCATTCACTTGAACTCCAGAAGCATCTACAAGAATTGGCACCTTCTTATAATCTGCAGAAAATGCAATTTCTTTCTTCTTAAGTGGGTGAACTTCAATTTTCTCGAAATCAACTCCTTTTAGAGCAAGGGCCACGCGGGCCTTCCAACAAAAAGGACAGACTTCGTATTGATATAATTTACTTGATGCCATGGCCCAAGTTTCTAATGGCTCCTTTGAGCTCTGGCAAGCCATAGCCACACTCAAAGTAGGGTAAACAATCTTAACAATTGAGTTTTATTTGGAAAAAAATGGATCAAGATAAGTGTCTATTTTTTAGCCATGCGTCTTTTTCTTATCTTAACATTAGACTAAAGCCCCATTTTTACATGGAGAATGCTTAACATAAGCCCCTAAAAGCTGGCACGCAACGTGCAGCTATTTGGTCGGGAGAAGAGGGATTATGAAAAGTTCTCGATATCTAATATTTATGGCAACAATGGCTTTGGCTTTGTCTATGGGTGCCTGTGGTAAAAAGAAGACCACGTCATCCACTAATTTTTCAGACAATTCTGGGGATAACAATCGAGTGGATACAGACAGCAACGTTTCTCCTACTAGTGGTGGAGGTTCAGGTTCAGGTTCAGGTTCAGGATCTGGATCTGGATCTGGCTCAGGGTCTGGCTCGGGATCTGGCTCTAGTTCAAACCTAAGCCCAACCTGTTTCAACTATATGAGCAATTTCAGCTTGGCTTCATTGAATTCGTTCTTCTACCCAGACTACAACCCAAGCAACCCACCGATTCCAAACGCAAACGGCGATTTAGCTTTTTGCATGGAATACGATGATGCCACCAACGTAAAGGGTCACCTTCGTCTTGAGTATCACTACACAATCGCTTCACAACCTGGAACTCTTAAAGTAGTTCGCTTTACAACTAAGATTTTTAAAGACAGCAACGGTAACATCTTAACTGACGACGCTGCCATCAACGCTCGCTTCTATTGGGGCAAAGATCAGAATGATACTATCACGCTAATCTGGATGGATTCTGTAGGCTTTATGTCTGTGACTGCAGACCTAGTTGCAGGCTCTGCCTACAACGGTAAAGTCAACTTTGTTAACATGCCAGGTGATTCCGATGTGGACGACGGCAATGGGAACTTAACCTTGGCTGATGTTGCCAATACTTCTGACGAAGAAAAATGCTTAAGTGGCACTTGGAACGCAAACACTTGTGTTTCAACAAAAGTTTTCGGCAGAGCCTTCTACGAAAAAGGTAGAGACGGATCAACAACGAATGCGCGAGCTAATCGTGTAGTGAACATGGTTAAAAAGCTCATCACCAATAGCCACCCAACTGAGTTCAGCGACTTTGAAATTGATTCACAACTTCTAGGTGACTCAATGGACATCGACCTTGATGACGCGAAAGCAACAACTCTAACTCAATAAGATAGACAAAAAAAGCCTTCTGGCCCCTAGTCGGGAGCCAGAAGGCTTTTTATTGTTTAAAGCTCTAAAATGTATTCTAGTTCAGAAGCAGTGCTTGGTTTAAACACCTTGAAAGCGCGAGCCAAACAATTCGTCAAGCGATCCGTGTAACTCGAAAACACTTCCTGCTTGGCTTTGTGAAATCGCTTAGCCTTATAAGCAATCTCGTATTTCAAGACTCCAATACGAAGAGGATTGATCGCCTCCTCTTCGCGGAAGCATCTAGTGACTTCCGCCTTAATTCGGTTCGTCGAGCTCTGAATGGCAGCAATTTGCGCCCTATCACCCGCTGCATAGCGGGCATTGAAGAATTGGTTAATCTTAGTTTCTTTAACTTGTCTTTCAGTTATGAGTTTTCCTGTGTAACCATTCGTTAAGCGAGCGGCCACGGATTTGCTCATGGTTGGATAAACCGATTGCAAAAACTCAAGCGACACCTTTTGCCCCCATTGAAAGCTCAAGTCTTGAGTTTGAGTAACA
>Ga0210043_1002821_pt1 | contig 10909 bp, 14 predicted proteins | sample CryGeymet201501t_FD_183990 | JGI IMG/M metagenome (GOLD analysis project Ga0210043, IMG submission 183990) | Groundwater microbial communities from Crystal Geyser aquifers in Utah, USA - Crystal Geyser metaG 2015-01t (SPAdes) (version 2) | ecosystem: Environmental > Aquatic > Deep subsurface >... | reverse complement strand
AAAACCGTGACGGTGGACAGATCGGGCAGCGCGGTCAGGCTGGGTAGGTTATAGGCTCTGAAAACCGTGACGGCGGACAGATCAGGCAGCGCGGTCAGGCTGGGCAGGTTGTCGGCCCAGAAGTCCGTGACGGCGGGCAGATCAGGCAGCGCGGTCAGGCTGGGCAGGTTATAGGCTCAGAAAACCGTGACGGCGGGCAGATCAGGCAGCGCGGTCAGGCTGGGCAGGTTATAGGCTCTGAAAACCGTGACGGCGGGCAGATCAGGCAGCGCGGTCAGGCTGGGAAGATTGTCGGCCCAGAAAACCGTGACGGCGGGCAGATCAGGCAGCGCGGTCAGGCTGGGAAGATTGTCGGCCCAGAAGTCCGTGACGGCGGGCAGATCGGGCAGCGCGGTCAGGCTGGGCAGGTTGGAGGCCCAGAAAACCGTGACGACCGAAAAGTCCGGCTCGGACGCCAACCACAAATCATACTGCAATTGGCTGTAGAGTTCGACTTTGTTTTGAGGGGCTTGCTTGGTCACTGTATTTGCTCCTTGGTGCAAGAGTCGAAGGGGTTCATGATCCAGCCGCCAGCTGTGCCGCGACAATCGCGGGAAAGACGTAATCGGCGAGGATCATCGCCAGCACCACGCCAAGGGCGATACCAAGGGCGATGCCAGTCATCACCAAAATGCGGGCGCTGGTGATCTGGCGGTCCAGATCGTGGACGATTTCGGCCATGTCGGTGGCCTGATAGGCCATATTGCAAAGGTCGCGATCTGCGCGCCCGGGCGAAAATCTGGTGGAATCGATAACATCTGACATTGCTGCCTCCATCTTCGGGTCTGGTCGGGTCGGATCAGGAAAGGACATGTGGGCGCGGGGCGGCGATACCACCCCGCGCCGGGGGCATCACCAGCGGTCGCTGTCGCGTTCGCCGGGGGTGGTCGCGGTCGGCGCCACGTTGAGCGAGCCGCCGAGGCCCGTCAGACCCGGCGTGACGCCGAACCGCGCCTGGATATAGGCGACGGCCGAACGCGCGCTGGTCGGGTCGAACGACCCTGCGGGCACCACTTCGGCGCCCTCGATGGCGCGGCCCCGTGCCATGTCTTCGGTGGTGATCGTCACCGCGCCGTGCTGCGGCGATACGAAGAGGATGGCCGGGACAAAGGCGGAGGCCCCGGCGACCTTGGCGCCGACGCGCTCAAGGCTGGCCGCCTGGGCGGTGCTTGCCGCCATCAGGGCGGCGATGATCAGGGGGATGTGGGTTTTCATGGGTCTCTCCATCGTTGCGCAGACCACAGTGGTCCGCGTCTGATGGAGGTGACGTTCACACACAGAGAACATTTATGTCAAGACAAAAGTTCTCGCATAGCGAACATTATTTGGAGGTTAGGCAGAATATTCGTGCCCGTCATCGCGGGCAGGCAAATCAAATCACCGCAGTTTTCGGAATCGGTGCATCTATTCGGCGGCGCGGTTTTGTGCTCGCGCCCTCACGACAGGTTGCTGTCCTTGAGGTTTTCCATCACCAGCACCGCGATCAGGCCAAAGATGCCGGTCAGGCAGCCGATCAGCAGCCAGAGGCCGAAACTGCGGCCCCGCGCCTGTGCCGCCAGCGCCGTCACGACGCCAAGGCCGATCCAGAGAATCAGAAATCCCATTTGAAGCTCCTATCCGATGCGGTCCACGTCTTCCTTGCGCAAATGACGGCGGTAAGGCGCGGCCCATTTCAGCCGCACCCCATATTCCGGGCCGTTTACCGCTGCATTGGCAGAATAAAGGTCAAAGGTGCCGACCTCGCGCCCTGGCCGGATCACCTTGATCAAGGCCCGCCCGTCCTCGGTTTCGCAAATACCGACACGGGCAAGCACCGAAGGGTCAACGCCGATGAAGTGGCGGCTGAACAAGATGACGTCGCCGGGTTCGATCAGGGGCAGCATGGAATCGCCCGCCACCTCGACCGCGACGATGCCCTTGGTGGGCAGATCGTCGGGGCAGGCGACGTGATAAAGCCCGTCGCCCTTCTGGTTGGCGTCGACCAGATCGACATGCGCGCCCGCGCCAACACGGCCTGCAACGGCGATTGGCCGCCGCGACTGAAAGAGCGCCCCGACATCAACGTTCAGCGCATCGGCAATCGCCTGTTGGGTCTCAAAAGACGGCTTCTTTTTGCCCGAGGCGATTTCGCTGATGAACGACTTGTTGACGCCGACCGCATCGGCCAGATCGGACTGCGTCATCTGTCGCGACACATCAGGGGCTTGATACGGAGCGGCATGGCCGCACTATCCCCGTTGGCAGTCGGTGCGTCGGTCTTCGGCGAGAGAACATATTCACACACGGCAAACAATCTCTTGACAGATAAAGTTCGCGGTGAGAGAACTAGCGACATGCTTGCAGAGTTTATAACCAGATCCGGGGAAAATCAGGCGGCTTGGGCCAAGCGTTTGTGCGTGAGCCGATCCTATCTTTCCGGCCTCGTGAACGGGAACAAATCACCGTCGCTCGATTTGGCCGTCCGCATCGAGCGTTTGTCCGGCGGTGAAGTGCCGGCGACCAGTTGGGTTCCGCAAACCAAGGAGGATGCCGCATGAGAGCGACATCCTCCCGGTCCTTTCCCTGCGACTCGTTACCACGGCCCGAGCATGGTACGGGGCGCGGTCAAAAGTCCCGGTCCAATGTTTTTGACCATGGCGGTGGTGGTGGCGCGGCCCTGTCGGGCCTGCCCGCGCTGGCGATCAGCGTCTCCGCACTGGCCATGTCGCCCGCCCATACCCGCGCCCGCCTGCTGGCGCGGCCGGTGCCGCCGATCCTGTCCGCGCCGGAATTCCGCGTCTGGTTCGCGCCCGTCTTCGCGGCGTTCCTGCGCGCCAATTTCGCCTCGCCCGAGGTGGTGGCGGCCCAGTTCGGGGTCCGCTTCCAGACCGCCGTCAACTGGTGGAACTCCGATCACCGCGCCTCGGGCGATACCGTGGCGCTTGCCTTCCTGAGCTTCCCGGACGCCGTCACCTGGTTCTTGCAGGAATGGGAGGCGCGGCGATGAGCGTGAGCCTTCCCCCAAAAGTTTTGGCCCAAGGGTTTTGCAGCCCGGTTCGGGCCCACGAGGTTCCGCCCGCGCGTGGTGCGCCACTTCCCGCGGGCCAGACTGGCAGGGTGGCGCTGCTTGCCCGCCCTGCCCCTTTTATTCACCAATTCGGCAGTCCCCTCCCATTCTGCCGGATCGGGGGCGCAGCCCGGTCCCTGCGCGACCTCCTCCCTGCTGGACTGGCCCTCGTCGGGCTGCGGGTGGGGGCAACCTCACCCGCATTTTTCAGGGGGATGAGCTCATGACACTGCACAAGCTGCCCGAACGCGGGCGCGTCCGGCGGCCGAACTGGAACCTCTTGCTCGATCCCGCCACAGGCGGCCAGCATCCCCTTATTCATGCCGGGGCCACGCCCGAGCACATCGGCCGCGAGGTGGCGGGCATCGCCTATCTGGCCACGCCCTACTCGAAGGTGGTGCTGGACGCCGACGGCCTTTGGGACCAGCGGCTGTCGCTGGACGCCTCGGCCCGTGCGGCCCGCGCCAGCGCCGCGCTGGCCCGCCACGGCGTCACCGCGCTGTCGCCGATCGTGCAGACCGCCGAGATGTGCCATTGCAGCAGCCTCAGCGCGCGCGACCCCGGCGCGCTCGACCCGCTCGATGCCGCCTTCTGGACGCGCTGGTGCGCGCCTTTGCTGGCCGCCGCCCGCGCCGTCATCGTGCCCGACATTCCCGGCTGGGATCAAAGCGACGGCATCTGGGCCGAGGTGGTCAGCGCCCTTGGCTGCAACCTGCCGGTCTACGTCTACGACAGGGGGGCCGCATGACCCTGCGCGCGATCGACATTGCTGCCATGCGGCCGCCTGAAACCGTCAGTGCCGGGGCGGTGCCCGAACTGCGCTGGCTCGACATCGACGCGCTGCGCATCGACGACAGTTACCAGCGACCGCTGGGGCGCGGCAACATCCTCGCCATCGAGAGGATCGCCGCCGCGTTTCAATGGTCGATGTTCACGCCGGTGGTGGTGGCCCCCCTGGTCGAGGGCAGCTATGCGCTGATCGACGGCCAGCACCGCACCCATGCCGCCCGGCTGGCCGGGTTCGACCAGGTCCCCGCGATGGTGGTGATCGCGCCCGAGGCCGGGCAGGCCGCCGCCTTTGCCGCCATCAACGGCACCACCATCAAGATATCGCCGATCAACCTTTACCGCGCCGCGCTGGTGGCACGGATACCCTGGGCGCTGCGCTGCGAGGCGGCGGTGGCCGCCGCGGGCTGCCGCCTGCTGACCGTCAACCAGTCTGCCAAGCACCGCAAGGTGCGTGACCTGGTCTGCATTGGGATGATCCGGGACCATATCGCCAAGGACCGCGACGCGCTGGTCACCGCCGTGCTGGCGGCGATCGCCGCGCAGCCCGGCGTGACCCGCGAGCATTTCGCCGAAGCGATCCTGACCCCGTTCCTGGTCGCATTGGTTGCGATCCTGTCGCACCAGCCCCGCCAGGATGAGATCGGGCCGGATGAGCCCGGCCCCGCGCCCGCCGCCCCCGATTTGCTGGCGTTCTGCGCGGCACATGATCTGGTGCGCCTCCGCGGTCGCATTCAGCAGATGTCCGGGCGACCGGAACATGACGGCACGTCGGTGCGCCAGATGATGACCACGACCATTGGCGGATTGCTGAAGGCCCATCTGCCGCCAGCACCAGTTGCCGTGCCCGATGCACCCGCCCCCCGGATCAGCGAGATTGGCCGCATCCCCGATGAGGCGGCGCTTGGCGCGGCCATGGCCCGCGAGGCGCGCGATGCCACCCGCGTCCGCGCCTCGCGCCGGGTGCACCCATGAGGCGCGCATCTTCCCCCGGCACGCCTGTCACCCCCGCGAAAGCGGGGGCCACCACCGCGCCACGGGCCCTGAATGTGCCGGAACGGCTGCGGGTCTACCTGGCGACCGGCGCGTCGGCGCTCACCATCGACCGCGACTTTGCCATCGCGCTCTTGAACCACACGCGCAGCAACGAGGAAATCCGGCGCATCGGTCGCGTCGCGGGCGAAGCGGCTGTCGACAAGACACTGGCCGAGACCCGCGACAGGGTCGCCGCCGCGCTCTTCAGCTCCAACTTGGCCCGCTGCGAGGCCGAGCTGCGCGCCGACCGGGCCGAGGGCGGGATTCTTGGTCGCGCGCGATTTGTCTGGACGGCGGCCATCGGCTTGGTCGTTTACGCTTACGCGCACGCGCTCGTCGATCTGGTGCGGGGGTTCATGTCGCCATGACTGCCGCAGAAAAGATCGCCTCCATAAGGATTACCGCCGCCACCACCAGACCCGCACCGGCGCAATCGGCCAGGGGGTTGTTCCGCGCCACCGGCAAACAGGCCAGGGAGGAACGTCCTCGCGAAGAGCGTGACTTTTACCCGACCCCACCCGAACCGACCCGCGCCATCCTGAACGCCGAGGCCGGGCGCTTGGCCGAGTTTCCGCTGATCTGGGAACCGGCCTGCGGCGATGGCGCGATGGCGCGCGAGATGACCGCGGCCGGACATGCCGTGATTGCCAGCGATGTCGTTAATCGTGGCTGCCCCGGCATGACCTTGATGGACTATTTCACCTGCACCCGCGCCCCGGCGCAGGCGATGCTGACCAATCCGCCCTATGACTGCGTCAATTTCCGCGACGGCAAGGGCCGTTGGATCACCCATGCCATGGACACGCTCGGCCTCGACTACATGGCGCTTCTGCTGTCGTGGTCGTGGCCCGGCGCAGGCGGATTGTCCGGGGTGTGGTCGCGCTGGCCGCCGGCGCGCGTCTACCTGATGCGCTGGAAGATCGACTTCACCGGCGCCGGGGCGCCGCCGATGCTCAACGGCTGGTTCATTTGGGACCGTGCCCACCGGGGCGAAACGGTTCTCAGGATGCTCGACCGTGCCGATGATGCCCGCCAGGGGGCGCTGATATGACCGCCGCCGCCCTGAAAGAGGCTGTCTTGCCGCCGGAACCGGCGCTGACCATGGCCGATCACGCTTTTGTCGCGGCGCTGACGGCGGTGGTGTTGCCGGTGGTGGACGATGAGGCCCGCGCCGCCATGCTGATGGCGGTGGCGCGCGACATGCGCCCCCGGCTTTCAGACATCGCGGTGATCAGCCGCCTGGCCTTTTGCCACGACGCGGTCGCCGCCGGGACCCGGCATTCGGCCGCCTGGCGCCGCGACATGGACGACCTGAAGCACCACCTGACACGATTTCACGAATGGCGGCTCGGCCGCGCACAAGAGGCGCTGAGGCGCCGAAAAACCTAGGCGCTGAGGCGCCGCAACACTCGAAAGCACCCCGATGACCCGGGAAGAGGATCACCGTCTGGCCGAGGCGAAAGCCATGCCGATCAAGGAGATCGCGCATCAGCTCGGCCTGCATCATCTGCTGCGCGGCTATCCCGAGATTCACGGGCCCTGTCCATCCTGCGGCGGCGCGGAAAAGCCCGATTCCGACCGGTTCTGGATCGACCTGCAAAAGAACAGCTTTCACTGCCGCAAATGCGGTATCGGCGGCGATGTGGTCGCCTTGGTCCGGCTGGTCAAGGGCCTTTCCTTCCCCGAGGCACTGGACTGGTTGCGTGGCCCCAAGGCGCAGCTGACCGATGCCGAGAGGAACAGGCTGAAACAAAGCCAGGACAAGGCCGCCGCCAATCTCAAGGCGGACAACGACCGCTACCGCGGCCGGGCTATGGCCGCCGCGCGATCGATATGGAAGGCCAGCGCCGCGCCGCAGGGGACGCTGGTCGAGGGCTACCTGTCGCTCCGTGCTGTCGACGTGGCGCGTCTTGGCGGCATTCCGAAAACGATCCGGTTTCACCCGGACCTGCGCTACACGGTCGAAGAGGCCAAGGGCCAGCGTCGCGTGATCTACAGCGGCCCGGCCATGGTGGCCGCGATCCAGGCCCCCGACGGCATTTTCAGCGCTGTCCATCGCACCTGGCTCGATCTTGACCAGCCAAAGGGCAAGGCGCGGATCATCGACCCCGCCACCGGCACCGCGCAGGACCCGAAGAAGACCCTCGGGTCCAAGAAGGGCGGGGCGATCCGCCTGACGCATGTACGGGCCGCGCCGACGCTGATCATGGCCGAAGGCATCGAGACGACCTTTTCGGCATGGATGGCCCAGCCGGAGCGGGACGCGATGTTCTGGGTCGGCTGCGACATGGGCAACCTGGCGGGCCGAAAGCAGAAGGGCAAGGGCCTGCGCTATGCCGGGCTGCCTGACCTCGGCGATGCCGAGGCGTTCGTGCCACCCCCTGACGTCAAACATCTGATCTTCGTGATGGACGGCGACAGCGACCCGCGTACCACCCGCGCCGACATGCTGGCAGGTTGTCGCCGCGCTATGGTCCTGCGCCCCGGCCTGAAGGCCCAGATCGCCACGGTGCCGGAAGGCAAGGACCTGAATGACATCTTGATGGAGGGCCGCGCCCAATGACCACCGGCATCGACGAGGCGCGCAGGATCATGGACCAGGCCGAGGATGTCGACTTGCCCGAGGGCATGACCGCCGCCAGGCAAGGCCAGGACACGGCGATGCAAGATGCCGAGGATCCTGGCCGTGGCGATGACGGTGGTGGCGATGACGACCTGCCGCCGCCGCCGTCAGACGGCGACGGGGTGGACTGGGGCCGGGTCGAAAGGGCCGCCGCCCTGCCGCTGCACGACGTCGGCAACGGCCTCAGGTTCGAGATATACCACGGCGAGAACGCGCGCTTTGTCCCGAACATGGGCTGGCACATCTGGGACGAGACCCGCTGGAAGTTCGACCCTCCCGCCGTCAAGGATATGCCGGGCGGGGTCGCGACCCGCAAGCTCAGCCACACCATGTCGGCCTTAATCGCGCGGGAAACCGTGTTTCTGCGGCCCCGCGACGAACCCGCCCTGCAGCAGCGCCAGCGCACCATCGCCGAACGGCTGGCGGAACTGGAATCGGTGCCGGTCAAGGGCCGCCAGCCCTCCGCCAAGGCCGAGATCGACGCGCTCAAATCCGAGCGGAGCGGCATCGATGCGGTGCTATCCCTCGCCCAGGACCGCGTCGCCCGGCGTCTGCGCCATGCCAAGCAGGCCGGAAACAGCTCGACGCTGAACAACATGCTGAAAGAAGGCGGCATCAACCTTACCGTGACCGTCGACCAGCTCGACGCCGACGCGCTGAAGGTCAACTGCCTCAATGGCACGCTCCACTTCACCGTCACCCATCACGACAAGGTCCGCCGCGCCGAGGTGGCGTTTCGACCTCATGACCGCGCCGACCTGATCACCAAGCGCATGAACGTGGCCTATGACCCCGAGGTCCGCGCCCCCACCTTCCAGACCTTCCTGAACCTCATTCAGCCGACACCCGAGGTGCAGGGCTATCTGCAGCGGCTCTTCGGCCTTTCCATGCTGGCGGTGATCGAGCAGGTGATCTTCTTCCTGCATGGCGACGGCGCCAATGGCAAATCGGTGCTGGTCGATCTGATCCACCACATGCTGTCGGACTATGCCGCCAAGGCCAAGATCGAAAGCCTGACCGGGGTCAACCGGCGATCGGGCGGCGACGCCACTCCGGACCTCGTGCCATTGATAGGTGCCCGCATGGCCACCACCAGCGAACCGGCCGAGGGGGTCAGCTGGCAGGAGTCCCTGATCAAGGAGATGACCGGCGGCGAGCCGATGCTTATCCGCGCTCTGCAAGAAGGCTTCGTCGAGATCCTGCCCTATTTCAAGCCGATCGTCTCTGGCAACCACAAGCCCGAATTCCGCGGCACCGATGACGGCATCTGGCGCCGCGTCAAGATCATCGAATTCCCCGTCCAGATCCCTGAGGCCGACCGCAGGCCCAAGCAGGAGGTCGACGCCGAGCTTTTCGCCGAGGCCTCGGGTGTCCTGAACTGGCTGGTCGAGGGGGCGCTGGACTATCTCGAAGGCGGGCTGATGGAGCCTGCCGCCGTCAGGAACGCCACCTCGGCGCTGCGCGAGGAAAGCGACCCCTACGGTGCCTTTCTCGATGAAGCCTGCGAGGTCACCGGCGAGGCCGACGACCGCATCGGCGCGGCCGAGCTGGTCAATGCCTTCAACTACTGGCTGACGGCGCGCGGTGAAGGCCAGTACAAGGACCGCACCATCGCCAGGGCCATAAAGGACCGGGCGCGGCGCTGGCGGTCGCGGCGGACCGGCAAGAAGTTCAACTCGGTCAAGACCGGCGGTCGCATGGCCTATGACGGGCTGCGCTTCACCCCCTTCTTTGCCCGTGACTGGGACCTCGCCCCCAAGGATGCGCGCGGCCGCGCCCTTTCGGTAGGCAAGCTTAATCAGACCGACACCCCGTTCACCGCCGACGCGGAGGACTTATGATGCGCGCCGCCCGCACCCTTCATCCGATTCATTCGGGGAGGTTGGGGAACTTGCAACGCCCCTTTCGGGGAGGTTGTGGCCTGTTTCCGGGTCCGGTGAAAATCATGTCCGGTCATGGGCTTACCCAGCGTTCAGGGAGGTTGGGGAACTTGGGGAGGAACTTTCTGACCCTTACACGTGTGCGCGCGCGAACAGGGGTATGGGGCCTCTGTCGGAATAAGGTGATCCCAAAGGCCCCCTCATACGTAGCGGCTAAAGTTCCTCCCCAATCTCCCCAACCTCCCTTTTTCACCGGCAACCATTTGGTATCATTCAGCAATTCTCGTTCTATCGGATTGCATTCATCCTCCCTTTTTTATCTTTCTATCCTCCCCAACCTCCCTGACGAAAAGAAGGGACATCAACCCATTGGGTTGAAAGGTTGTGAAACCACAACATCTGGTGAAAGGGCCATGCCGTGACCAAGAATGATAAGATGTTGAACATCGGCTCGCCGCGCTTGCTCTTCGACCGGGCCGCCAGTGCGGCCATCGTGGCCGAGGCCCGCGCCCCGGCGCTGGCCCGCCAGGCGGCGAGCGAGGCCGCCATCACCGCGCTGAAACAGGCCTCGCTGCCGCCCGGCATCTGCGGGCCAGATATCCCGATGGCCCCGGCGCGTGGTGCCTTCTACACCTTCCGCCCGGTGACCATCGTGCCGGGATCGGCCGGGGCCACGCAGGCGGCGGGCTATCAGGCGCGTGGCGAGGAACGGCCCCGCGTCGCCATCGTCTGTGCCGATGTCTTCGACGCGATGATCCTCGCCGCGCGCCGCATCCATGATCGCCGGGGTGATGGTGTGGCAGGCTTCACCCCGCCCTTCACGCCGGCGCAGGTCTCGGTGGCCCGCGACTACCGCGCCATGACCGAACGCCGCGCAGCCGGTGGCATGCGCTGCGCCTCGCTGGAAACCACCGGCCATGGCGGCGGTGCGGGCGGCGAGTTCATCGACGCCTACGTCGCCGAAGGCCTGCGCCTGGCCGCGTTCCACCGCCGTATCGGCCAGGGCGCGGCGCTGTCGGTGCGCCGCATCCGCCCCTCGGCGCGCGGGCCGGGCAAGCGCCGCCTGATCAGTGACCGCGCGTTGGTCGATGCGGTCTGCCTGGGTGGTAAGACGCTGTCGGCGGTGCTGAAGGCCTATGACTGGGTGCAGAACAGAGCCATGCGTGAGACACTGCGCAAGGCGCTGGCAGCGGCGCTTGACCGCATGCAGGGCTATGACGCACCCCGGACCACAAAATAGGGTATTGACAGCTAAGTCCGTCGCAGGCATCTTCCTTTCCATCATCTACAGGCGCGCCCGCCGGGATCACCATCCCGCTGCGGGCGCTTCGCGTTCAGCGGGCGGGATCATCGCCGCCGCCCATTCCACCAGGCCGTCCCGGCACCCTGAAATAGGCTGCACCTAATTAGGTGGCCACTAAACCCGATTTCTGGTCAGACTTACTCGCGGCCACCCCCTTCGGGTCCTTCCCCGCCCCAAACGTATACGGGCGCGCAGGG
>Ga0210043_1002819_pt1 | contig 10918 bp, 16 predicted proteins | sample CryGeymet201501t_FD_183990 | JGI IMG/M metagenome (GOLD analysis project Ga0210043, IMG submission 183990) | Groundwater microbial communities from Crystal Geyser aquifers in Utah, USA - Crystal Geyser metaG 2015-01t (SPAdes) (version 2) | ecosystem: Environmental > Aquatic > Deep subsurface >... | reverse complement strand
CGCCACGCCATCGACATGGCCCGAGTCGCCGTCGGCGGCTGGCTGATGGTGATATTCTCACTTGCGCTCCACACCGCCGTTGGCGCGAAGTTGAGGTAGAGGTCCAACGCCGTAGTGGTCCCGTTGTCTCCCGCCGGCAGCGACGTTGAGTGCCCCGCAAAGTCCACAACAGCTGATGACAACAGCGATCCCATCGTCGTCTGCGGCATAATGTCGGCGGCTGTTCCCGTCAAGGTAGTTCCATCGCCCGTTACGAGCGTCGTGCCCGCCGACACCAGCAGCGTGTTCGTATTTGATGGCGCGGATGCGCGCAGACTGAGGATCAGGCTTTCGATCAGGATGTACCCAGCGGGGAAATCGTATATCTTGAATCCGAAGCGAGTCGAAGCCGCCGCCGTCACTGCCGCCGCCTGGGCCGTCAGCGAGCCGTAGGTCAACTGGCGATCGTCGCGGCTGTGCTCAGAGACGGTCATGATGCCCGACGTGCCCAGACCCGCGCCCCCGCCGGAGTCACAGGCCGTCGTCGTCCAGGTCTCGCCGTAGGCCCGCCCCACGCGATACACGGGCACATCTTGCGCATTGTAAATCCGCACGATGGTGCAGCGGCTGCCAACCGTAGCCGGAGACAGCACCACCACCGCCGGGTTGTGGCAACGGTCAAGCGGCGCCATAAGCGATTGCGTCACGATGCTGGTCTGAAACTCGCCCTGCGCGGTGTAGTTCACGAGACCGCCGACGATCTGACGAGCGGTGATGCGCCCAGTGAGCGTCTCGGCGACGAGGTATCCCCCGCTCGCCCCACCACGACGACTGCTATCTCTGCCGAGCACGATGTCCACTGTCTGCTTGATGCGACGAGTGGAGGCATCCGAGAGTGTGCGAATCCTGGTCATAGCTCAGTTCTGGAAGATGTGGTATTCGAGGTTGACCGCCGCCGTATTGGCCTTAGCATATGGCGCGATGGCGGCGCTGAGCCGGCAGACGCACCGCTCGCCCGCGTTGAGGCGCAGGAACGGCACGAATGCAGCCGCTACGTCGGTGCCGATCTCCACGTAGTTGGTGGTGTCGTGGTTGGCGAACTCGGCCCAGGCCAGAGTCGTTACATCGCCAAGCGGGATCGCCTCATGGGCGGCGAACCCGATCGAGGCGGTGCCGCGCGCGGCAGCCTCTCCGGTTCGTGTGACGTTGGTCGTGCGGCTCACCGTGTTGTGAATAATCTGAGTCGAAGCCGGGCTCTTCACTTGCAGGCCCGTCACGACGTGAATCTCGTTGGTCATGCTGTCTCCATCTCTCAGCGCATCCGCGCCGCGTGTTACCTGATGAGGTCCAAAAGGGTGAAGTCCGCCGATTCTATGAACTGGAATCGCTGCAACTTAGGCTCAGCGCCTGCGGCCAGTTGTCCGCCACTCCCGTTCAGGTTCACCGGCGTGGTAATTACCTGCCCGGTATCATCCAGTATCAATAATTTCACACCATTCACGTTCTGATATGTACCGTGGTCAAAAATGAGAGTGTCCCACGGCGACGGCGTAAACTCGACGCCGCTCGCGGAGCGAATCGCCTCCACCACATGCGCCGCCGGACGAATAATCAGCGTTGTCGTGACCTCGACGTAACTGGTGTCGAACTCAAACTTATAGGTGGCCTCGATGTCGTCAATGAGTGCCAGACCGGCCGCCACAACCTCGCCGGTCGGCAACGTGAAGGGGAGTGAGTTGATCTTGTTTTTATAGGCGTTCGCGGCATCTGTGTTGAACGATGGAAGATTCTTCGTCAGAACAACCAGCATGGCGCTGATGCTCTTTGGCCAGCCGTTGCCATACGGTTCATGCGCCGACGATGCGAAACTGCGGTCAAACATATCGACTTGCACATTTTCCGTATACCGCGCCGACCCGATTCGCACCTGGATCGGCCTGTCAAGCGGATTCTCCGGCGGCGGATTCGAGTCGATTCCGCCCCACTCGGTGTTGTATTCGACGTTCACTAAAAATAGTTTCGCGCCCTTCTCACGCGAAACGGATACCTGCCGCACACGCATCAGCGAATCGACCACGCCGTTACGGCCCTCATAGGGATCGGCCACCTGCGGGATGCCGGCCAGGCCGTAGAGTTCAGTGTCGTCCTCCGTGCCGTCTGTGGACTCGACGCGGTAGACGGTAGTGATCTTGTGCCCCTTGGGCGTGACCACATACGGCCCGCGCTGGAAAATTTCAGGCGTGCCCAGTGCCATCAGATATGTACCTCGTCGATGACGATCTGATTGTCCCTGACAGATTGGTCGATGCGTTTGAGTTGTTCGATCTGCTCGGCGCTGAGGTCGAGTTGCTTCTTGCTGTTGTTTTTCATTTGCTCCTGAGTGCGATCGACGACGTTTTCGGTTCTGAAAAACTGGTTGAAAGTGCCGCTCTGTGCTCCACCTGGTCCGCCGATCGCCGTGAGTCCTGACGTACCCGAGGTGCCGATCGAATTTTCCAGCAGCGATCTCGCATCACGCGCAGCGCGGCTGAACGTATCCAAACCGCCGATGTTGTCGAAGGCCCCGGAGTCAAGAAGTTCTACGAGCCGATTGATCGTTGACTCGTACTGCTCCAGCGGCGTGCGAGTACTCTGGAAGATGCTGGACGCCTCGCTCTGAGCATCGATCAGACGCTGTGTGGCGTCGATCTGGTCATGCACCGCATTGACGGCCGCCTGTCCAGCCTCGGCTGCGCCAAGCTGCGCCGCACGGTAGACATCCAGTTGCCTCGCATTCATGCCCAGCGTGGCCGCCTGCTCCTGGAGTGAACCAATCAGCACATTTATCGGGGACTCGATGAACTCGTACACCGGACGGGATGCGGCGAGCGCCCTGTTATATGTATCGAGCGTGATAGTCCCGGCGGCGTAAAGTTCTTTCGCATGCGCGATCTGAGAATTACGCTGTTCCTGCGGGGATAGAAGCGACTTGGTGAGTGCAAGTCCCTCTCTATCCAAGCGATTGGTCTCTGCGCGACCAGCGGCCTGGCGCGCCGCATGAGCGGAATCCTCTGCGGCCTGGTTCCTTAGTCGATCCTTCTCTTCTGCCATCGGACTGCCGAACAGCGGATCAAAAACTACCGCCGCCAACCGCCCCAGCGAACCAGCGACGGGGATGCTTTGCAAAGTCTCAGCCAGCGCCTCGCCGCCAGCAATCATCGAATCAAATGCAGATGCTCCTTGAACCCCCATCTTTTCGATCGAAGCCGTCAGCGCGTCGAACGTCGCGTCAAGAGTCTTGATGATAACCGCCGACCCGATGAGTTTGTTTGCCAGCGAACCGGAAAACTTGTCAACGAATCCGCTGGCGTTGCTTAGTTTCGACTTGAACGGACTCGTGTCCGCCCGCAACACGACCAGTAGTGATCCGACCGTCGCCATCAGATCACTTCCTTACGTTCGCGGCCGCCACCGCCATTTGCACAGACGCCATCGCCTCGAGTTGCGGGTTCTGATGCTGGCTGTTCACCGGCTCGCCATCCTCGGTCAGGCGCGGGAAGATATCGCTCGGGTCCAACCTCACGCCCGCTACGCCCGCCACCATCGAGCAGAGCATCCCAATCCGCCCGTCGTCCGCAGAACCGCCCCACGGCTCGATGAGGTAGAACGCACACCACTCGGCGAACTCGGCCGAGTCGATGCGTGCCTGCGCCTCTCTGACGGTGCATCCCCATAGTACGGCCAGCCTCATCCAGTGCCGGCGCTCAGGCCGGCTGCGGAGTTTTTTTCCAGTTCCTCGATATCCGATCGACTCAGGCGATTCACTGTTGCAGCCGTGGCGTAGACACGATCCAGCGCCGTGCCGGACTTCTCACCCAATGCAGCGATATCCGCAGCGGTGAACAGCGGCTTGCCCGTAGCGTCGCACAGAACACGCACAAGCAGCCGCGAACGCAGGTTGTCGCGACGATGCTCAAAAGTCCTGGCTTCGAGATCGACGATAAGCGAGCACTCCCACTCATCACGTTCCCGGCCTGTCATCGTGCGTACGTGGACCGTTCCGCCCCACTCCGGGACCTCGACGGCGACGATGCGCTGGTCAGTCGATCCAAGAATCTGATCTCGCGTCAACTCGGACATGGTGCTCCTATCACGAGGCAGGCGTCAGGGCGCCGGTAAACTTGAGCGTGCAGCGAAGTACGACCTTTTCTTTGGTCGAACCATTCACACTGAGGCTCTTGACGAATGCATTGCCGCCGATCGAGTCCGCGCCGGCGTTGCTGAGATTCAGCGTGTAGGCGTCGATCGACCCGTCAAGCAGGTCGGTAAAGAGCGCCTGGTGCGTGACATCCGCCGGATCGTACATGATGCTAAACGACAACTCGCCGGAGTTGTACGTGGTCGTCACAAACGTATCGGCGACATCATCCAGGTTGGTCGTCTCAGCACTCGCGTGTTCCATGCCAGACCAGTCGAAGTCGAACACATCGACAACGGCAGTGATGCCCTTCTTAATCAACGTGCCTTTAGCGGCGAACGGAGTGGCCATGATGATGCTCCTACCCGGTAGTGGTGTTGAGTTGGTACGGCGCGTCCTGGGTGAACCAGATAGTGCCGGTGACCGCGCCCATGTGCGCGCGGCGGATGGTCTGACCGACGGAAACAAACACGGATCGCTGGGCAGACAGCCCCTCGATCTTCACGTTGCTGTACTCGCCCAGCGTCCCCACGAATCCGTTGAGGCTGTCTCGCACGGCCCGCCGCAGCGTCTCGGAATCCAGTTTGGTGTCGGCCCAGCAGTTGACCTCGAACTCGGCCATGTAGAGCACTGCCGGCGAATCGAGCGACTCATGGGCCTCGTCGCCGTCCACGCTCACCGCGATCGCGGGCAGGGCTGCGTCTCCGGCGATCGGCTGGGGCACGAAGTCGGGGTAGATGCGGCCCTCGATGAGCGCGGCGACGTCCGGCCATTCTTTCAGGTACAGGATCAGCGCGGACTCGATGGACTGCTCGTTCATTGGACAATGCCCTCGATGAACGACTTGGTGAATTGGCGTCCAGTGTCGGCGAGCATCTTCGCCTCGGCCTCAAGTTGAGCGCGCAGGTCTGAAACGATGCCCGCCTCGATCGACGACTTGTGCTGTATCCACGCATCGCGCATGAACGGGCGGGGGGCAACTGATTTCTCCACAGCCCCCATAGCCAGAAGGCGGCGTCGGGTCTTCTGGACCACACGCGCGAACCCTGGGGGACGGTGGGATTTTGACCTCGACGCAAGGCCGATTTTCACGCCGTAGCGGTAGAGACTCACGGCAGAAGGCCGATTCCCTGTTTTTGTTGACGCCACGCTGTGCCCGTAATGCACGTGCGCCGGGTAGAACCACTTGCTGTCGCCAGATATCCCAAACGATTCGCGCTGAGCGATGTAGACGCCAACAGCCAATCTGCCACGGCCCGTAAACTTCTTGGGCGTCTTGATGTTCCGTTTCAACGTGCCGGGAATTCGTCCCTGTGAACCGCTGCCAAGTGTACCAACGTCTTGCAACACCGGCGCATTGGCGCGGGCCGCGTCGCGGATCACCTTGAGGCGGTTGCGAAAGACGCGCGCGAAAATCTTGTCCCGCACCCGCTTGGGGAACTTCGCAAGGAACATGCGCAGATTATCATCGCCCACCAGATCGAAGTTGATCCCGCGAATCGCAGCCATCACATCACCGCCTCTCGTGCGGCGATAGTCATCGTCTCGTCGCCCTCGTCGTCGTTGAGGATCGACACGATCTCGAAGATGCGCCCGTCGTCCTTGACGAGCCGCATGTCCGGCTTGATGTCCTCGATCCGCCACGTTTCGATGAGGTGCGTCGCGTCGGCGTCGATCGGACCACTGCCGCCGCCGCGCTGGCTTTCATTAGCACTCTGTGGGGTGATCTTGCAGTACGTGCTCTTCCAATCCGACCATTCCTCCACCTGCTCCTGCGCAGCATTGGTCGTGATCGTGCGCCGCTGCACGCGCATCAGGTTGCGGAATCGGCCAAAGTTCGCGCTCATCAGACGAACCTCCGCACGGTGTACGGCGCAAGCAGCGAATCAATCGAGTCGGCATAATTGGCGATAATCGTTCCTGACACCGCCATGCCGCGCAGAGTAAACAGGTGCGCCGCCTTAGCCCTGATCCACAACTTGATCGGCTCAGGTGTGAGGGCCGCGCTGGCCCACGTGGCCGCGACAAAGCGTACCTGGATCGCGCCGATCATTGTTCGGGCGCTGGGCCATGAGACGCCAAACGCCGGCGTGATTCGGCCCGGTTCGCTCGATGTATCGACACGGTAGTTGCTCGCATCCCATGTCTGGAGTACGCCGTCGTCGTCATAGTACTTGAGATGCGTCACTGACGAGACGGCGAATCGCGGCAGAACGATCTCTGCGTCCGGCGTGCGCTGGCAGTAGTCGGGGAACTCGTCAAGGATCAGATCGAAGGTCTGTGAGAGGATCGCCCGGCCGCCCATCTTCTGCTCGGCCTCGATGCGCGCAGCGGAAATGCAGGCGTTGATCGTGTCGTCCTGGCTACTCTCTGTGAAGCGAAGATACTCCTTCATCAGCACCAATGATACAGGCTCAGCAGTGGCCGCTGTGACCAGCACCAATGCCGCAGGCCGCTCCACCGAGTATGTCTTCGCATCGGTTTGGCTGCCCATGTGCTCCCATTCCTCAATCCCAGACGATGATGATCGATCCAGCCATGCTGACGCCGCCCTGCGCCACGACGATCTTCACCCGCTCATTGGCGATGAAGATCGGCGTACGAACCTCATTGCCGGTGGAGAAGAGCGCGTCGGCCCCATCAGCGTTCTTTTGAACCTTCTGTTGTGGGCTATAGGTGATATCGCTTGTTCCGGCATTGAGCTTGGCGAGGACTTCGATACCCGAGGTTTCCAGCGTGACCGTGAGGTCCGCCCCAGTATCGAGCGTGCCCGGGAGATACCGAAGATGCCGAAGCGTACCGCGAATGACGCTGCTATAGACCGTTGCATCTCCGCTGGCGTCAACTGCGATGGCGACTGTTTCTGATTGTGGAAAACTCATTCGATGCCGCCGATCTTCACAATCCGCCCGATGATTTCATGGGGATTCTGCATTACGCGATCCGATACAAAGTCCACGCGCCTGCGGCCGTCTTTCGGGCGCGGAACCGAGCCGATGAGTTGAGGCTGCCCGCAGCGCTGTAGGCTGGGATGTCCATATTGCCGACCAGCGTCCAGCCGGTATTGGTCGTCACCGAAGCGTCCTCCGCGTCAACCGTTGAGATGTTAATGACTGAAAAGTCGAACGCATCGTTAGCAACCCAATCAGGCAGCGCGGTATCGAGATCGGCCGCTGTTGGCAACTGCTGGGCCGATGCGCCGGCGGCTCCCTGATTGACGGTGATGATGCCCGCAAGGACTTCGGCGGCCGTCAGCGTGGCAGAGGTCGTCTTGGCCGTCTGAGTGCCCTGAGCCACAATCAGAGTGCCGCGATTGGCCAGCGTGCCGCCTGACTCAATGGTGAGTGCACCGCCAGACTTGACGAAAAGCGAATCACCGCCCTGCGCGATGTAGACTTTGGTTTGGACTGTTTCGTCGCTCATGGGTTACTCCCGCTCGCTCTCGCGAGCCGTAAATCAGGAAGGGGGTCGCGGGTGGTTGGCGCACCTACCCGCGACCCACCCGCACAGGAGGCTAGACGATCTGCGTGGACTGCGGCTTGCTGCGTGGGCTGCCCTGGAGCCACACGCCTGCGAGGAAGATGTTGCCCGTGTTGTTCGCCGGAGTGATCGTGACGCGAACGTAACGCTTGACGCCCTTGTAGCCGATCTTGCCCGTCTTGTTGTCGCTGCCGAGCAGAGGCGCGCCGCTCGCCTCAGTGCCGAAGAGTTGAGCATCGGCCACAGCCGCTGCATCGCTCAAATCCGATTCGTCGCCGTCTTCAACCAACAGGGTGAACGTCACATCCACGTCGGCGATCGAGCCGGCGCACCAGATGAACATGTTGCTGGCGAAGTTCGCGGTGTCGAGAATCTGCGAGGTGAACGCGGTGTTGTTTGTGACGGCGGCGATGGGCGACATGCCCCGGCTGACCTTGATGTTGTTGAACAGATCATAACTCATAGCGCACCCTTTCGGTGGGAGGATTTCAATTCACGTCTGCCCGTTCGCGTCGTCGCGGAACGGTCGAGCATCGCGGTTCTCACGGCGGTTTCGAGCACCGCCTCGGCCTGGCCAGCCTTGACCATGCGTGTTGCCTCTTCGGCGGTCACTTCGATGACTTGCCCCTCGTACTGGAGCGTGCCGAAGCCGACGACTCGATCACATCTCAACTTGACCTGGACCAACTCGCTCATGGTGCTCCAATGCCCCCGGCCACGCGGCCGGGGGGGGTGTTGCGTTCCGCTCAGGCTTAGGCCTGGAGCATGTGCTTGATCGGATCAGTGCCAGCGTCGAGCAGGTTGCCGTCCGTGCGCAGGAACGCGACGAACGCTTCCTGGTCGAGTTCGGCGTAGCGCTCAGGCAGGCGGCGAACGCGAATCTCACGCACGTCGCGAATCTTGTACTTGCTGAACTGGCCGAAGAGCATGGTCTTCGTGGCCGTCGCCACACTGCTCTGCATGTCCTGATTGATGGTGAACGGGTAGCCCGCGAGCGTGTCGGCCGAGCCGCCGTTGAGACCGCTGCCCCATAGGTACTGCCCCATGCCGTCCTTGAGTTTGCGGACGTAGAGCAGGATGTTGTCGTGGAACATGAAGCGGGCGCCGACGCGGTATGCCGGATTGAGCGAGTGGATGAGATCGATGATCTCGTCACCCGTGATGGCGGTGGCGCTGGCAGTCGTCACGCCCAGGCCCGAGGCCGTCACCACGCCATTAGGCTTGCTCGCTGCGTTGCCGGTGGTGTAGTGCGTGTTCGTGATGCGTGCGAGCCGCGTCGCGAGCATCTCAGCGAGCACGCTGGGCAGGTTGAACGCCGAGTCCTGGAGGAGTTCGACGGGCACCTTGATCATCTTCGAAGAGTACTTGTACGCCTTCCAGGTGATCTGCCCGACCGTGACATCCTGCTCCGCGACCTCGGTGTTTTCGGCGAGCAGTTCGCCGGTGTTTGACGTGTCGTCGGCAGTCGGCCACGGCAGGTCGTTGCCGCTGTCGGTGCGGATGATCTCCGCAACCTCACGCATGCCGCCGAAGGCAAGCAGTGACAGTTCAAACTGGTTGACGAACCCCTCGGGGATCGTGTAGGCGCCGGCGCTGCCGGAGATCGCCGACAATGCGCGCTGCTCAGCCGTCTCGCGCCGCCCGTCGCGGAAGGCCCTCTGGATGCGCCGGGCATGGAGTGTGTCCGCCGGCTGGAGGACCAACTCGCGTCGGTTCGGGTTGAGGCCCACGGCGCGGCACGCGGCAATCTGATCCTGCCGCAGATCGAAGCCCGCCTGATTGGCGAACCACGCCTGCATGGCCAGTGCCCGCTGCTCTTCGGTCGCGGCGGCCGCCTGCATCCGCGTCTCGCCGGGGCCATCGGCCTCGCGGTGATTCACATCTTCGCGTCCGGGCTGGTTGCCCTGGCCCTGGCCGCCGGCTTGACCGCCGCTGCCCTGACCCGCGCCCCCAGCGCTCGAACGCTGCTCGGCGTCGATCGTCTCGGCCCGCTCGGCGATTTCAATCTGCCGGGTTAGCGCGTTGTAGTCGTCGTTGAGTTTGGTCCAGTTCTCGTTCCACGCAGCGTCGGCGGTGAAGCCGTCGGCGTTGGCCTCATCCGCCATTTTGCGAATCTTCACTGCGAGAGGTGCGCGCTTTTCGCGGAGTTCTTTAGCTGTCATGGTGGCGTTCCCGTTGATGCTCGCCGGGGAACGCTCGATTGTCATGCGGCCCAAAACGGGACGCGGCGGGCGGTTGCCCGGCGATGGATGTGATCGAATCCAGAGCCGTTCAAGTCGCCCGCCGGCTATGCAGCGGACACACTTCGTTTTGGTTTTCCCCGGCTTTCAGCCTCGTTTGGCCGCGCGGAACTGTGCCGCCGCTGGGGTCTGCCTTTGGTTGTCTTACCCAATTCAGTAGGCACGCTCGAACGTGCCGTCAAGTGGCCAAGCGGAAATTCACCTCAGCCATTTCGCGGACGATCGGCGAGAGCGTCCGCCGCGCGATGGCCAGATCCACACAGTCGATCGCAATGATGTAGCCACTGCGCAGCACAATCTTCACCTGGTATGTTTTTGTGTCGTAGCAGCACGCCGCCACCTCATTGGTGGCGACGCACCAACCGCCGTGGTACTCGGTGTACGGTCGAAGCGGCGGCGGCACAGGGGGCGGAAATACTGTTTTCATGTGCCCGCCTCCGTCAACTCGACCACCCGGGCCCGGGCCATGATCGACTCGCGGCAGGGGCCGGCCGACCGCTTGGACTCCTGCCAGCGGGCGTAGGAGGCACGCGCCTCATCCACCTCGCCGCTGCTGCGCAGCCCCGTCGTGCTCGCCTCGTAGGCCGGGAAGGTCACCGGGCCGACGTCGAACAACTCGACAGCGAGGATGGAGCGGACCTCGAGCATCAGCCCCTCCGGGGTCTTTTCCTCGGACCACATTTCCTTGGTGATGCGGAACGCGAACGAGGAACCCTGCATGTCCCCGCGACGGATGGACTCGACCGTCTCCGCGCCGCACGCACTCTGTGGCGCATCAATCTCGTAGCGCAGGCCGATCTTGTCCTCAGCCAGCCGCAACGTCGGCGGGTCAGCCGTGGTCCGGCCCAGCAGCATGTTGGCATCGTGGTTCCGCAGGGCCGCGACGTCGCCGCCCTTGATCGCCTCGGCAAAGGCGCCGGGCATGACCCGCTCGACGCAACCAGGCCAGAGCCGGTACTGGGTGTCCGGCGTGCCATCGTAAAACACACTCGCGTAGCCGACGATCATGGGCGTCTCGGACTCGGGCATGGGCTTGCCGTCC
>Ga0210043_1002815_pt1 | contig 10925 bp, 9 predicted proteins | sample CryGeymet201501t_FD_183990 | JGI IMG/M metagenome (GOLD analysis project Ga0210043, IMG submission 183990) | Groundwater microbial communities from Crystal Geyser aquifers in Utah, USA - Crystal Geyser metaG 2015-01t (SPAdes) (version 2) | ecosystem: Environmental > Aquatic > Deep subsurface >... | reverse complement strand
TTTTTTATACTAATTCTTTTTGAACCATTAAACCGTCTTTAAAATGCAATATATAATATTGTGAGTCGTTTATATCTTGAGCCGTTATGTTTGCAGTTGCCCCGCTGCTTCCATCACCCGATTTATGAACACCTCTGACAGAAGCAAAGACAACATTGTCGCTCGTTTTTAAACTCTGGTCAAGTCCCGCTATAAAATCCAAATTTGTAACCGTTAGTGTGGCAGAAGCGGCGACCTTGCCGTTTGCATCACTAACCAAAGCTCTACTGGCGGATAAGTTATTACTAACGATTGTTGATGCTGCGCCGGTTGGGACAATATTAATTGTTACGTCGCCTGTTCCGGCATCTTCCCCGGTGCTGCTTATTTGAACAGCAGTGCCGGCACTAACTTTTCTTATCACAGCCTGCCCGGGCTTGGTTGTATTTAAGTCATCCCGCCAAATACTGCCGTCCTTAACTTCATGGGAATATGTTTGCGTTAAGCCCATTTATTTAAGCGCTCGGTAAAGAAAATACACTAAATTTCTCACCCTCTTTCATCGGAGCTGCAAATGTTATTGTAGCCGTTAAAAGGGTAAAATCATTGCCTGCTCCTTCGGTCAATATCTTCCCGCCTCTTGTTACTATTAACCAAACATTATTTAATGGTGCGGCTGTTAAAACCAATGTAATTTTTTCTGCAATTTCATCCGCTGCAGTTGCTTCATAATTTTCTCTCACCAATCCCTTATCAAGAAGCTGAAGCGCTGCCGATACAGAAATCGCTGTTCCGGCTCCGCCCTGTAATCCGTTGCCGACAACGTCAGCATTAATTTTATCTTTGTCAACCGCACCATTAGTAATACCGGCAGCAGCTATTTGACCGAATGCAAGAGCAGTCCCGGCTCTGCGTAAAACATACCCGTCTGTAGCGGCTGCAATTGAAGCCACATCTGCTGTTGCATTTCCGGTTACACCCAAGACAGATAATGCGGCTCCCTGTGTAAGGTTTGCGAAAGGTAAATCTCCGGTTACATGTGAAGCTAAATTAATTTGAGCTGCAGTAATTTCCTGCCCGCTTAACGACAGATAATTTTGCCCGGCTAATGTTACTGCGCTATGTAACTGAGATGTCAATGCAAGAGTGCCTGTTCCCGCCGGTATTGTATGGGTGTTAAGCGTCCCAACTCCAGCTATATTACCGGCATCATCTATTGTTACGGCAGAGTTTTGTATAAGCTTTCCTGATGCCCCATCATATCTTGCAACTGCATGGTCTGTAGAAGAAGCAGGACCTATAACCGAACCGTCAATATTATGCTGAATAATGTTCCAGTTAGCTCCTACAGCTGCGTGGTCGCCCGAAGCAGTGCTGTCAACAAGACAAATAGCCATATCTCCCGCCTCTACTACCGGACCGGCTGCGCCGCCGATTCTTCCCGCAACACTAATTCTGTAAGTCTCACCCGCATTTCCGGCTGGATAATTAGGATTTGCGGATGCATCTATTACGCCTTTATACAGCATCGCATCGTTAGCTCCAAATGCCAAATCGAGCTGAGACCTATTTACTGCATCCCCCGGTTCAGTTCCGTTTGCAAGCGAAGTAAGCTTCTTGCTATTGAAGCTTAGGTCTTCATTTATGTTAATCTCGTGTGAAAATGTTTTTGTCTGTGCCATTTTGCGCCTCTATTTTTAACTTAATAATTCATAATCAAGCAGTATCTTTTCATAATCCGCCGGTGTTTCAACAAACTCTATAGCTTGATCTCCACTCTCAACATAGTCATCAACCAGCGTCAATCTCTTGCCGTTCATAAAAACCTTTGTGGTACCGGTTTTAAATTTATAATCAGTAGGGAATAATCTCGCATCGGCGCCCGGAATAATTATTTCATTGTAGACATGCCCGTTACTTAAAGTCCCGCTCGGATTTTCCGGCTCTTCATACGGCCACGCTCCGCCGTCTGTATAAGGGTCTTCGCCGGCTTGCTCGGCAAGTATTTCCGCTCTCCCCTTATTCAGATTATATAATATGTGCCTCGGCTTTAATATCTTATCCGGGAACTCCTCAAGTTGATAAAAATCGCTCATTGAATAATCGCTTATCAGATCTCTATTGTCTTCCGATGCCGCTTCTATCTTAAATAATAATCTGTCATTCTTTACAATTTCCCATGCATCATCCGCTGTTATTTTCCAAAGCGCAGTGTAAGCAGTATAAGAGCCGTCCGGATTTTTTCTTCTTACGCCGTTGTAATCCACCTCGCGCCAGTTGCCTTCGTGCCATAAGAAAAGTTCTCTTACGAGCAAACCGTCCGGTAGAGCTCCCGCAGCTTGTTCTAACCGCAACACCTCTACTTCTTCCGGATATTTCAAAGAGCCGTCCGCGTTCTTCTCAACCACGCCTCTTTTTGTTTCTTGATATTGCGCCGGTGGACTGACCATTCCATTGCTTACGAAAACCTGGATGCCCCGCAGTCTTGGTATGATCTCCGACTCGAACTTGTCACCCATTAATCTTTGTCTAAGCAGCCTGGTTGTTTGCCCGCCGTATATTCTGGGAACTATGTAGAATTTCCTATCCAATCCAATATATCCGTAGCAGCCAAAGCATTTTAATAATGATTTCAACACATCTAAAACATTCTCATAAGGAGCGTCTGCCCTAAAATATTGAATGGGCTTTATCCCGAATCCCGAAAATGGAACGACTGCACTGCCGTAAAAAGGATCTATCTTAGCTTCATAAGTGCACATTGAAACTACTTCATAAGTGATAGGGAATAATACGTCTTGAGATAAAATATCGGCGATCAGATCGGTTATTAATATTTGAGAATCAAGATTGTACCCGTAAGGGTTGGTTCTCGGGTCAACCTCCTTATATTGGTAATATTGATCAACTACTTTAACCGTTATTGTTTGTGTCTTTTTATCGCCTTTTACAGAGTCATTCTTACTATAGACATATCCGGAGAATACCGGGTTCATTTCTTCATCGCTTACAGACACCCGGCATATTGTTCTTTTTAATTCGTTTAATATGGAGAACCACTCATCATTGTCCCCCAGCACCCTAAACTTTAAGTTAAATTCTCCCGGGAAAGAATAGATTTCATTTAATTCTTTTGTGCCTATCGAGAAGCCGTCAAAATCTATAAGCGCATATTTTGACCCGATGTATTGCAAGTCGGAATAAAAACTAAGATCGAAGCTGTATAAGCCTTGCGGAAAGTTACCCGCTATATGTAAGAAATAATTATAAGGCATTTTACTGTTTAATATTTATTGTCTTTTTCATATTCGACTAGAAGCGCAAATCCGTTTTTACTGCATTCTCTCTGTCATTAATTGTAGAGAGAACTCCTTCCTTAACAGACCATTGTTTCCCGATAATAGCGGTGATCATGTTATCAAGCTTCTCTACTATTTTATCCGCTGAATCCGAACTGCCGGAAGCAGAATTATTTTTGCTTTGATAAACACTTCCGTTAGCGGCAACAAAGCTTCTTGATATATTTTCTCTGCTTTTATTTAATAAATTCATTACCGGGTTATTGATTACAACCTCCGGAATGATCTCATCCCGCATTATTTTCTTAAAATCTTTTTCCGGTGCAATTATTTCATTATGATAACCTTCAATAAATCCGGACTCTCCCTTTTTCAATCTTCCGCCTTTTTCAAAAGCCAGGCTGGTCATTGTAGCCGCCTTAACAAGAGCCAATGCAGTTAATACCGCACCAGAACCGGCAAGAGCGCTTGCGCCGAACGTTGCAATCGAGGTTAATGTGGCAGCCACTGAAGCGGCGGCAGCAATTGCAGACATGCTTGTAACTGCTACAGCGGTTGCAGCTATGGCGGCGCCGGTGGCGACGGTTTGCTGTGCAGTGATTCCGGCAGTTTGAGCAATGGTTTTTGTCGTTTCAACAGTTTCAACTATTGCAGCCTCAGCAAGCTTTGTTAAGAGATATTCTTTCAACTGGTCTGCAAGAAGATTAAAGAAAAATTGCTTCATGCTATCCCATATAGCCTGCTTCTTTTCTTTTCCGGTCATGTCGGTTCTTAATAAGTTATCTGTAAAAGATTGATAACCCACAAGCATAGCGCCTGCCATTACGTTCCGCTCCTCTAATTCCTTTTTAGAAAGCTCTATTTTTTTATTGTAATACTGCTGGTCAATTGCATATTTTGCATCTTGGTTGGTCCTGTATAACTTGGTCTCAATATTTTCAGCATACCAATTCTCAAGCAGCTCACGTTCCCGGTCAAAGGAATCTTCTAATGCATTGGCTCTAAGTTCGGCAATTCTCCGCGCCTCTTCTTTCTCTCTCTCCTCAGCTTCAAAATCCGCTTTCCTATTCCTACGTATCGGCTGTTTGTTCTCCCGGGCGTCTGCCAATGCGTCTTCCGGCATAATACGGCTGCCGGTGTAAACGGAAGCTTTCGCCAAATCTTTTTGCCTTTGCTTTAATTCATTTAAGGCAGCTAATTCCTCTGCAGAAAGATTTTTTATCCCGCCTTTTTTTACTGCAACAGTTTCAAGATAATATCTCAACTGCTCATCAAGATATTGTTTATAAACTTCGGTGTATTTAGCGTCTAACTTTCTTAGATCGTCATAACGTTTTAACTCAGCTTGCAGCCTTTGTTCGGTTGTTTTTTTGGTCTTATCTTTATTCCCGTCCGGGTCCGGTGGTATAACCTCTTCAGCGAACAGCCCCGCCGTTATTTCTTGTATCTCCTTTATGTCTTCTTTTAATTTGTTTTTTTGTTGTTCAAGAGATACCTCAGCTAAGGCATATATCTTATCGTTAATTTTAGCGGCGCTTGCAAGCAGCTGCAGATCTTCGTCTGTTTTAAACTTAACACCCCTGAATTCTTTGGTTACTTTCGCTTTTTCGATCTCACCATTAAACTCTGCTTTTGCCTTTTGCATTTCATATATCTGTTTCCCCAGATCTTTGAACTCAAGCTCTTTATCCTGCATGACCGAGAACATGACCATCTTTTCAAGATACTTATCAAGCTCAAGTCTTGCCTCTGCAAATGCAGCGCGCACTTTGTCAACCCCGTCTTTGTGAAGATTTACGTTTGTAAGATACTGAGGATAAATTTCATTTAGCTTTTTAATCGACTCTTTGAAGAGATCCTGCTCGGCAGTATTTTTATCTGCCTTCTCTGCAAGGGATAAATAAGTAGTTGTTAGTTTTTCAAACTCGCCTCTTTGTTCGGCGGCGCTCTCTGACGCCCGGTCAAAATTAGTTTTTATTCGTTCGGTGGGTGTTAATACTTTTATGATCGATGCTGCAAATTCCAACACGTTGTTAGTCGCCGGCAGCAGCAGATCCCCGAACCCTTTAAGCATCAGAGTAATATTGTCTTCAAAATTACTAATTGCACCCTTTGTAATTTCCGACTGCTCTTTCATCAAACCGTTGAACCGGCTCATTTCGGTTGTTACAACCTTCCAGACTTCGGCAGATGATTTATTCGCTTTTTGAAGATCTTCTATTTTACCCCTTGCATCGCCGGAAAGAGCCCCGAGCTCCTGCAAACGCATTAATGCTTCTCCCACCGGGCGTCCGCTTTTAATTCCATCATAAAGCCTACCGAACCAGGATGCAAGTTCATTAATCTTTATGCCTGTGCCCGCCGCGACGTCGCCCACCATTTCCAAACCCTCTCCGGTAGAGAGAGCTCCCTTTGTAAGGACTTCTAATTGTTTACTTGCTTGTATTACTTCGGGGAACTGGAAAGGAGTTTTTGCAGCGAACTCAGAAAGTTCAGTTATTCTTAGCTTCGCCTTATCCATGGAGCCAAGCAATACTTTAAACTCAACTTCATAGGCTTCAAAATCGGCGGCTATAGTAATTGGTTTGCTAATTAGATCATAAACCTTCTTCGCCATCTCCAGCGCCTGGTTAAATCCTGTAACTGCCATTCCCCATTGAGAAACAGAAGACTTAAAAGTCTCGGATTCATTCCTAAGCTGCTTAAGATCGCCGTTTGCGATTGCGATCTTAGCATTGTAGGATTTATTGTCTATATCTAATTTTAGGATTACTTCAGGCATCTTTTTTCAATGTATAATGATCAATGTATAATGTACAATGAACATTGTGCACTGTGAACTGTACATTGTACATTAATTTTCTTCCTTCATTTTCTCTTTCAAATATTCTCCGTACTCGATCTGCGCAATTGTGCCTGTAAGTTTACGCGCCGCAAACCGGGTAAACTCGCACTCGCAATAGTTTTTTCTTAAGAATAAATAGGTGTGTGGATTATTATCAGCTATTATTTGCCGGTAATAATCGGCGTGTTCATTTGCGCTAAGATACTCTCCGGAGTCGAAGTCAAAATCTTCTTCAGCGCCTCTATACTTGAAAGCGTTGTTGTCTTCAGCGACTCCAATTGCCTCAACTGTGCATTGGAATCGTACTCCAAAAAAAAATAGTACACTCGCTTCATCTCATCATAATATTTGCCCGACTGTTTTCTCCAGTCAATGGTCTTAACCGCAGAACCGGGAGAAAGCAATTTCGGGAAGTCTTCCTTGATATGCTCAAGCGTTATTTTAAAATTAAGCGTATGTGTCTTTGCAAAGCTGTCTAAAGCTTCCCGCCCGAAACGCTTAACAAGCACATCATCTTCAATCTCTATGCTGTAAGGAACAGACTCAAGTTCAACTTCCTTACCCGCCTTATTTATAAATGTAAATTTTTCTGTGTGGTGGTTCATGCTAATAGTTACTTTTAATTATCTTATTTGTTTTAATATTTAATCTAAAAGGGGTACCATGATAAATATTTATATTCAAATCAACTTTTGGAGTCCATGAATCCAAATCGTATGACTCTGAGTACCCTACTCTTGTTGCGCCATCTGCAATATTACTTATATCAAAGTATGCTCTATACTTATCTTTTATCTTATGTATAGATATACCTTCTGACCTGCCCCAACCATGCCAATTACCCTCTTTGGTAGTAGTAAAAAATCCTGGAAAACTATCGCTTTCAGCCCTTTGTGTGTAATGATAGTTATCAGGATAAGGGTTTACTTCATTCACATAAAACAAATAATACTTATTATCTTTTTTAAGTAAGTAACAATCATTTACAAGTGCAAGAGTATCTATTTGAAGTTTTTGTAAGTCACCCCACTCTGTCATAGTATTATTCAAAGACTTCAAACAATAAGTTTGCTGATTTTCCCATCCATGTATAGTCCAATAACTCCCTGGATAAGATAAACCAATACTAATTATTAAGTATATGTCTCCGTTATAATCTTCAAACCATTCGGGACCCCAAGTTCTTATAACTGATGTATCAGAAACAAAATTTATTTTCTCGTTCATATCTATATAATGCGTGATAGTCCAATTTTCTAAATCCGTACTTTTCATAATTGGAATTGAATCAACAGGCTCAACCCACGCATCCATTGTTGCGGCACAGTAAAATGTATCTCCAACTTGTATAATTGAAGGGTCTCTTAGTCCAAAAGGAGTATCATAAACCATTCTTAAATTTTCCCAATCGAACTTTCCTCTTGACGATTCTGCTAAAAATAAATTTTCCGAAGAACCATCTATGAAAGTTGGGAAAACCCATTTATATTCTTCACTATAGCTTACTTTAGGCGAAGACATGAATATTAGAGGTTGCGCACTTATACTTATGAATAATACACTTATTAAAATAAGTAACTTCATTACTGAGCTAACCTACTTATGACCTGAAAATTTGTACCATCATAAACTGCTTTGACTATCTGCCCGGCAAGTATATCTCCGGTAGCAAGTGCAGTCGTAACTGCACCAGTTGCCGCCTTTACTAAGTCTTTAGCAGTTAAAGAATTTACTTGTAATGTTGCCCCATCTGTATTTGCTGTTACTGCTTTAAATGTTACTTCCAAACCGGCTGTTAAAGTGTGTGCTCCGTCTAAAGCTATTTTATACGCATCTGTTGCCGCAGTATCTGCTCCATAATTATACCCTAATGCGTTTGCATTTCCACCAAACCAAGATGGGTAAGCACCAGCACCATAAAATAAAAAAGGTTTTATCCCATCTAAAAATTGCGCCCCAAAGTTAGATGGGAAACTCATATAATATCCATAGTAATTTGTTTTCATCCATTGGTTTGTCCTTATACCAAAGACATTACCATGATAATGATATATATTGTTTGCCCAAACTGTATCAGCGGGAACATTTCCCCAATAATCACCCCACCACATATCATTACTTGTTCCTCTTATAAAATCCATTTTTCTTGGTTGATACTTAACCCTATACGTTAAGTCATTTTGTATCATTCTAAATTGAAAATTATTTTTTGTAATGCCACCGGAATCCGGTACAATATCAAAAACATTTTTTATTCCACCAAGATTTGGAATTGAATCATTATATGAATCATCAACAGCTGTTATTGACATAAAAGGAATATAATCTTGTCCCTGTGCGTAAGAAGCATATTCATCTAAGTATTGTTCAACCGAAACAAAAGCATCAAAACTATTATGCCGTCCTATAAATCTTACCGCCCCGCCAAGCGAATAAATAGGTGGCTGCCCTAATATTTGTTCAAATGTATATTTTTTATTACTACTTAAAACTCGTTTATATGTACCAAACAACCATCCTTCTATTGAAATATTATTTGGTAAAACACCAAGTCCAGTAGTATCCCATAAGCCAGGATATGATATTATTACTGTTCCACTATCTAAACTTGCTATCGCATCTGCAAGTCCATTAACTGTTAATGGGAAATTACTTTCACCCCCACCTACATAGGCAGTATAAATATTACCTAAAAAATGCCCCGCCGCTGAATCAATCTGGATACCACTATAATCGCTTTCATAAACACCGACTTCTTTCCCAAGTAGATAACCTTTTATGATAACCTTCTCCGGTATTGCTCCCAGCCCGGTAGTATCCCAAATGCCCGGATAATGAATATAAACCACACCGCTATCCGGCAATGATGCAATTGCTTTCTTTAATCCATTAACATTTAGCGAATCTGTGCCGAGTGCGGTTCCAACTTCTCTGTAATACTTTTCCGATGATCCTCTCCCGTATTGACCGAATGTTATACCTGATAAAAGGATTAACAGAACAAACAAAATTGCATTAAATCTTTTCATAGCTAATTAGACTCCATTCTTAATATTTTACCGGCTGTTGGTGTATAGCCGAATTTGTAATAAATTTTTTCTACTGCCCAGGGTATCTCTCTCCACTCCGAGCCTAATAATTTTATTGTTGCCTCTGCCGGAAATAGTTTAGAAGCGGAAACATATAAAGTATCCGTTGCGCCATTTACGGCATCGTTGTAAATAAAAATCTTAAAGGATGTGAATCCGAAAGAAGCGCTGTCCAATGCGGCGCCGGTCGTATCATAGAGAGTATATAAATTCGGAGAAGATGATTTGAGATTTACTACAAAAACATTATCCGCTCTTGTAGCTCCGCTTTCACTTTTTACTTCTTTCGAATATCCTTGATAGCTCTCCACCGCCACGTAAACAGTATCTTGTCCGTAGCTCAATCCCGCAAAAGCGGGACCAAGCAGACAAACAATAACCAATATTTTAATCTTGTAATTTTTCAATCTTTAAATCTTTCAATTTGTATTACAACTGGCTTAAGTGTTTAATATCCCACCCCGCAGCCCTTGCTCTAATTGTAACACGGTCTCCGGGACTAAGCGGCACCACTACAGCTCCAACGTTTATATCTCCGGCGCCGTCATTATGCACGGTAATTTCTTTCCCCACCATTGTGCTGTTATCCGGCAGCGTGTAGGTTATTGTTACTCCTACCGCCGGAGCGCCGTACACGTTATCATCATCTTCTGTAAGGGCAGTGTCTACATTTGACTGCCGTTCCCGGTTCAAATTTTGATAAGCGACTGCACTGCTTTCAGCGCCAAATTTTTCTTGCAGATCTGCAACCGTAACCGTTCCTTCATTCTGTAAAACATTGACCGGCTCTGTGCTGCCAAGGCCGCCGTCTGCCTGCTCTGTTATTAAGAAATGCTTGTATGTATTAGCAACGCCGTTAAGCTTGTTGGCTTCCTCCGCAGTTACGGTAAATACATAGTCCGTATCCGCAGTCGGCTTAAACTCATTCTCTTTACCCCCCATTTCTACAGAGGCTTTGTTAAATACATTTAAGCCGTCCGCAAAAAACTGCGCAAGATGCTTTTCGTTTTCCACAGCATTAACATCATCAAGTGTTATTTCAGTATCCGTTAAGCCGCTAACATTTATATTAATTGTCTGTGCCATTTATAAACCTTTTGTTTTTTTACTTTAAACTTTCTTCATTGTATCCCGATAAAATCGGGATTTCGCAAAGCTCAACATTCTAAACCGCTGCCAACACAGATATTTTATTCAAGTTTGTGTCAACTGTTATATCTTGAAGCGGAAGATTCTTTTTAAAGGTTGCCTTAATAGTTCCTTCCGTTTTGCCGTTCACAAAATCCTGCTTGCGGTAAAATACTCCCTCGGCAAAATCATGTGTTTCAATTGTGTCGCTATTGCCGTTGTATTCTTCGATCTTCAAAGCGGCATAGCGGTTCTTGTTCAGCATATCAAGCAAGTCCTGCGCACTGTTTTTCTTGAATGTTATTTCATAAAGCAGCTGAAGGTAGTTAACTCCTGTCCGGTCAAACTCAAGCTTATCCCCGACTGTGGATATTTTATAACTGCGGCTTACAATTTCATAACCGTTGCAAAGCAGCGTGCCGGTAGGATTTTGCACAGACTTGTAAGACGGAACTGCCAGCAGACTGTGCTGAACGCCGCGATGTGTATATCCGGTTCCGGGATGCGCATTCAGATTTCTTGGCGTGTTTGTTACTGCCGATTGAACGATCTCTTTATCAAGGTTCGGCGGTAAAGATACTTCAC
>Ga0210043_1002812_pt1 | contig 10932 bp, 16 predicted proteins | sample CryGeymet201501t_FD_183990 | JGI IMG/M metagenome (GOLD analysis project Ga0210043, IMG submission 183990) | Groundwater microbial communities from Crystal Geyser aquifers in Utah, USA - Crystal Geyser metaG 2015-01t (SPAdes) (version 2) | ecosystem: Environmental > Aquatic > Deep subsurface >... | reverse complement strand
GATCATCGGGAGACCGTTCTGCCGCCTCCGCAAAAGGGAAAAACTCAATAGCCGTTTGTTGCGGGCTTAATTGTAAGGCGAGGGGTGCTCTTGGTAATGCCATTATTCTACAATACAAAAAAGAGGAAGGCAAAGTTATACCGGTTATGGGGATTATTGGAAAAAAGGGACTAAAAGAAAACACCTTCTATAAGTTGAATAATAAAGGTAAATTTGTGGCAATATAATTCCAAATTACAGACACGCAGAAACAGAAGAAAGATTAAGAAGGAAGATAGATAGATGACAAAAATTAGTGCACCTTTCCCTTATTTTTATATTGACAACCACTTCTCTTATTTGTATGTATGATTATGAATAAAAACACATTAAAAAGATTTTGGAGTAAGGTTCATAAAACCAACAATTGTTGGATATGGACGGGCAGTAAAAGGAATAAGGGGTATGGAGCTTTTGTGTGGACAGGTGAGGATGGTGAAATAATACAAGGAAGGGCACATAGGTTCTCCTATGAAATAATGTTTGGGAAAATTCCTAAAGGCCTTTGTGTTTTACATAAATGCGACAACCCCGCATGTGTTAACCCAAACCATCTATTTTTAGGTACAAAAGCTGATAATAATAATGACATGAGAATCAAAGGGAGGGCTGTTAGTGGTAGCCATAAAACTCCCGTCGATCTGTGCCATTATAAAAAAGGGAAAGATCATCACGCATACAAATACCCTGATGAATTAATAACTAATATCCGTCGTTGCCGAATATCAGGGGAATCTTTTGGAAGTTTATCTCGGAGGTTAGGAATAAGTATCTCTTATATTTTCAGAATATGTAATGGAACAGCGAGGAGAAATGTATAAGGGACGGGGACTTTGTGCCCCGTTCCCTTAGTAAGCTTTATTTTGGAGGAAAAGCATCAGTTGCCGATATAGTATGGAAATCTTTAGGCCAACCGAAACATTACATTGAACCCTTCTTTGGATCAGGTGCGGTTCTATTAGCCCGCCCTGATTATGACCCAACAAAGTACGTTGAAACAATTAACGACAAAGACGGATTCGTATCTAATGTTTGGAGATCATTACAGGCGAACCCCGACGAGGTTGCTAAGTGGTGTGACTGGCCTGTGAATCACGCCGATCTGTCCGCCCGTAAAATGAGACTTATAGAAAACGAAGGGAGGCTATTAGAGAACCTGATCGCCGATGAAACTTGGTACGATGCTAAAATGGCCGGGTACTGGATATGGGCGGCGTGCTGCTGGATAGGTTCAGGGATGAACTCCATAGGCCAAAGACCCGAAATAGGGACTTCCGGTAAGGGTGTGCATAGTATAGGCCAAAGACTCCATGTTAGTAGTGATAATACTGACGTTCAGGGCATCTACAATGAAAATATTTATAAGTGGTTCCGACAATTAAGCGAACGGCTCCGGTATGTCAGGGTTGTTTGTGGAGACTGGAAAAGAGTTTGTGGTGGTGACTGGCAAGACGGTTTTGGTGATGTCGGAATATTTTTTGACCCGCCGTATGCAGTTGAGGATAGGGCTAAATTATATCACTGTGAAGATAAGATATTTGTAGCCAATGAAGTTCGACAATGGTGTATTGAACGAGGCTCAAAACCAACCTACCGGATTGTTCTGGCTGGGTATGAAGAACACAACGAACTGGCTGATAACGGATGGACTGTCCATCACTGGAAAACCAGTGGCGGGTATGGAAATGTTGCCCGAAACAACGGCAATTCGAGGGGTAAAGATAACCGACATCGGGAAGTGCTGTGGTTTTCGCCACACTGTCAGCATATAACCAATGAAATAGATTTGTTTGGTGGTAAATAAGATGACAAAAACACCCCTATTTAATCCTCCCGTCCGCTATCGCTTTTATCAGGTTTTCGGGAACGGGTTGTATTGTCCCCGGTTTGACCAAAACAGCACCGTCCCCCTGGCATTGCTGGCACAACCAATATCCAGACGGGGTTTTAATGAATCTTGCGCCTTTACAAAGCCCGCATGTTTGCCATTCATAAATTGAATCTTTCATAATTCTTGATCTCCGAGTTAATGATTATATTCATTATGTCGGCAAATAAAATTTAAACTTTAGCTATTAATTAAAAAAAAGAGGGGAACACTAAATTGCTCCCCTCTTTATGCTTATAAAGACTGCTTAATATATTGATTACATGCGTCAGCGAACTTTTCCGGGTTAAGATGAACATAACATCGAATTATGATTTGTGGTTTTACGTAAGCAACTTTCGCCTTAGCTGTTTGGTCAGCTTTTTTACTTTTGTTTTTCCATTTTCCCCAATTATTGCGATTATAGCAACTGCGACATAATCCCTTGATTATGAACTCGCAGTATTGTTGTCCGCAGTTCTGGCATGTTCTATTTTCAATTTTTCTCACAATTATTATTCTCCAGTTGAGTTTTTTCTTTTTGCATACCATTCCCGGAAGGCTTCGTCCGGCGGTTTTTCTGTAAACAGGATTACAAACAACAAAATAACACAACCGAGAGCAACCACACCCTCAATTGAGTAGGTCATAAAATAAACAAACTCATTCATGGGATTGCCTCTTGTCTTCCTTTGCCAACTTTTCAGTCCACTGGTCGTCCTTATTCATCTCAGTATCAATGAAAGCCCTGAGCCACTCGGACAGTGATGTGCAAAATCGTGCCCGCCACTTCACGTAGTCAAGTTGCTCTGGGGTCAGCCCCACATATACAGGGGCTTCAAATCGTTTTACTTTTGGCATTCTTTTACTCCTTTTTAATTATTTTCTATTTCAGATTCCCATGCCTCCGAGAATAATTTATCAGAAAAGGCATCCGCTAATCCACTTATTTGTTTAAGTCTCAATATTTCGTCCTCCTCCATCCCAAGCTCCTTTCCTATTTTTTTATCGCTCCAATTCCTACGGCTCAGCTCAAGCACAATTTCACTCATAGATTGTATCTGATGTTTACCCCGTGCACGATTATGACGAATAGTAGCGGCAATACGATCACTACGACCATTTCTGTTATTATTAATAATTGATACTGGTAATAGATTATAAATTCTCTGTCCAATGTCGTGGCACTCAACGCCTACTTTATTGCGATGGAATCCATCAACAACAATATAATTATCAATTGACACGTCCTTATAAACAACAATTGGTTGTGTGTACCCATCTTCTCTGATACTATGCTCTAATAATTTCATTTCTGGAGGTGCAACAGTATTGGGGTTATAATCGTTTGCCTCTACACGCGAAGCATTAACCCATATAATACAATCTACGGGTTCATTTTTTAATGGACTAATGTTATGCAGATCAATCTTAATATTATTGATAACTTCAATTCTTTCTTTCTCTGGTAACAACAGAAGATCATTGCAAAGACAACTTACTTTATCAGCTATATTCATATCCAATATTTCTTTCCCCATTGGGTTTTTCTCCTCTTCATAATATTCAAATAATTTTCATATTTCCCACTTTTGTGCTGACTAAAGGATAACCCCTTACACCAATAATCATTTCTTAATAATGATTTGCATACACGTCTCCATGATGGTACTTTTTTAGACGATTCATCTGCTAAATTGCTTTCGTCTGGTATCCCATTGGGGAAGCCCCTATCTTCCCACCATTTTAGAAATACCGCTATTTTATTTTTATAATGTTCTTGTGTTTTTGGGGGCATACTATCTACCAACATCTTTGCAAAACTCTTCCACGTATGGCCTTTGGGTTTAGTTATTTTATTATAACCTGTTATGTTTCCAGTTTCTCTAACATATAAAGCCCCAGAGTTAGCCCCATTGACGCGAGCCACTATTTTAGCCCACGTTTCGGGTTCAATTAAATGAAATAACCACAACCCCCGTCTTTGATCATCACCGTATGGTTGGCAAATTCTCATTTGGCTTAAGGTAAGTCCCGCCTGATGCATGTAATCATATAATTGATTGTGGGGCTTTTCTGTTTGTCCATGATATATCCAAATATCTTCAACCTTCCAATCATAAATAGGGTAGATATTAAAAAGTGTTTCACCACACCATGTTGTCCATTGCTTATTATCCATCATTTGTTTCTTGGTGGACGATATTGTCCTCCACCTATTCAAGCTTTCGTCAGTACGAATACCAACAAAACAGCCGCAGCTTTTCTTTTCAGAATACCACTGGCCAAAAGCTGGCACAAAATCTTCAAACTCCATTGAATATTTATAAAAGGGAAAATAACTTTGATCTGTTATAGCGATAGGTGGTGGAGTCCTAACCCAATCAATCTCTCTACCTGGTTCCCAACATACCCATTGAGGCTCATACATACTTACGGCGTTGCGCATATTCAAGGGCAAACATACCCAGTATAGATCAATATAGTCTATATACATATCTAAGGAATTATGAATATGATTTATTGTAATTTTATATTGACCTTCGAGGTCAACAAAAAGAACCCCGACTTTTCTGTTTCGCTTAATAGCTTCATCCATAACCATGTGCAACATGACTGTACTATCTTTCCCCCCAGAGAAAGACACATATAATTTTTCAAACATATCAAATGACCAAGCTATTCGTTCCTTGGCCGCATCATAAACTGTCATACCGAGTAAACGTTTAGCCATTGGAGCATTTCCTCAAAATTTATAGCCCTTACTATGTGACCATTTATAATTTGACAATAATAATCGTCAAATCTTTTCCACGCTATGGGAGCCTTAACATGATAGATAATTCCCTCCTTTAAAAAATAAAACCTAAACACCCCCCTGCTCCCTACAGAATTAGCATTGGAATAATCAGTATTTCCATTTAGTAATATTTCTTCAAGCCCGGAGTCACTAATACTGTTAACAATCCAAACACCAGCAGGACACATGCCCTGCCGGTGATTCCCTATTATTTCTATCTTTAGGGGGTAAATCATTTCTTACCCATCAGTTGCCGGGAAGCCAATTGGTATTCCTCTCGCTGTTGCCTGGGGCTTAATAATTTATAAAAAATACTGGAGGCTAAAAATACATCGCCAAACGATACTTTATTGCGTCCCGTCATATCTGTGATTAAGTCCTTGCTTGACTTATTGTAGAGAGCCAGGGTATGGTAGATAGTTAGGGGAGTATGCCCTATTTTTTCCATGGCGACCGAAATAGTTTCACCACCATGTTTTTTGCAAAATTCATTTAAAAATTGTTGGTCGAAAATTGCAACAAATTTGGTTGCTTGAGCTTGCTCTTCTGCCGACGGTTCGGTAAAATTTTCTTTTTGATCTTTCATTTTTCTTCTCCTTGTTTGTTTGTTTGTTGCCTCAATATAATATATTATCGGACGTTGTCAAGTATAATCTTATATTATTTTGTATATTTATTGGGTATATATTGGGTAGTTATTGGGTATCTTTGAGAATTCTCCCTGATTCGATGGCTTTAATTAGATTCTCAGGGCTGTGCAGATCACACAACCCCCCGGTCTAATTAATGCGGGTTATTTCTGATCTGCATACCATTTATCATTGTCAATCTGTTCGTCTTCGTGAGCGGCGTCCCGTTGCTTCCGAGCCTGGTAGAGACTCCATCCTACACTTATTTTTATTGGCTCTTATTTTTACCTATTTTGGCCATCTATCCCAATTTGCGATTGCCAATGCACTAAAATTGTGCAATCCAATTACTAAGCAATTTCGTTCCCGTGCACAAAAATTGTGCAAAGGCTGTAAAAAGGAAGTTTCTTATGACTGATAACCCAACCAAGAAAGATCGCATAAGGCCAATCAAAACCTGTCCCGGAGATACCCGTCCGGGTGGTGTTGTCTCGGAATCAATGTTTCAGGATTGGGAGGCTGGGCTTAGCAAAACCGAGATAGCTAAACTTCACGGAATCAATAACCATACGGTTGGCAGGATGGCGAAACGGGATAAATGGGGTAAGCGAAAAAACATAATTGCCCAAAGAGTACAGACCAAAAACAATAATCGAATCGTCCGCAAGAAGGTCACAAACGCAAAACTGATTGAGGATGTCCGGGATAAGACGATTAAGCGATTCTTTGAGGACGATACCCAGATTCCATCCACGACAGACGTTGTCAGGGTTATTGAACTTTGTAATTCAATGGGGGTGGGGACTGAGGCCGGATCGACTGATGTGGCTCACGGAAACCCGCAGGCCTTAGCTAAGGCTCTTGAGGTAATTAAGGAGTTTTCTGGTAGTGCGCTGGGGTTGCTCGGCGACTGGATCGTGAATAATTACAAAACCCCAGAGGAATTATTGAGTAATGGAAAATAAAGAGGTCGTCCGGGGATTGGATTTGATGGAAAAATTCATAAGCGGCGCGCCACTCATGGAATGTCAGATTGTGATCATTTCCCTGTCATTAGATGAGATCAGGAAGATATTATTGGAACGATTAGATAATGAAAAAAAATGAAGAGCCAGTAAAAAATACTGATCGTCCCGTTAAACGCAAAAAGGGCAGGCCGATGAAGCGTAGGCCGGTCAAAAAAACACCAAAGAAATCTAATCTCCAAATCAAGCGAGAAACCACCCATAGAATATATGATCCAATATTTGAGAAACTGTCGTTTGACTACGTGATGCTTCGCTTGGCGGTGCTGTTAGTCCCGTTCGCAGTCGGAAGAAAAGCCCTTGCCCGTCAATCAATCATGTTTTTTGCCTGGTATTATCTTAATATTAAATTAACCGTCCACCAGTGTCGCTGGTTCAGGATGATGATCAAAAAGGATCGATTCCTGACTATTGCTCCCCGTGGCCACGGGAAGTCTGAATTAGTCTCTTATATTTTGCCGTTCTGGTTAATTGTTAATAATCGCAATGTCCGCATATTGATTTTAACCCTCTCGAAAGATCTTGCTTGTAAGCATGTGATCAGAATAAAAGATCAGTTGGAATCACGGAATACCAAAGTTATTCGGGATTATGGCGATTTCTATCATATTAAGCGAGTTGCCATGTGGCGTCAGGATTCCTTCGCTGTCATCAGGACGATAGATGTGAAAGACCCAACGCTGGAAGGCGCCGGGATCGACAGTAAGATTACCGGATCTCATTTTGATTATATTATTTGCGACGACTTGATTGATGATGATTGTATTAATTCAGCGACTATAATGAAGGGGACTGAGGATAAATTCAAGGGTACGATAACACCACTTATTGAGGATAAAGATGGTCATATCGGTAAAATATGGGCAATTGGAACCCGCAAGCATTTTGATGATATCTATAACTGGATGCTGGAAAATCCCGTCTATGATCATGTAGTTGAACCGGCAATTATTCGATGGCCAAGAGACTATACTATCCAAAAGCTTGATAGCCCAATTGAACTTCCAGACGGAAATCTACAGCATTTTATAGTTACTCTTTCAGAGGAAGATCCCGGTAAAGTATTGTGGCCTGAAAAATTTACAATGGAACGGTTGCTGCTGATTCGCTATGAGTTAGGCTCGATCATGTTTGCACGGGAATATCAGGGGGAACCGCAGGACGACGAAACAGCCCTGTTTAAACATGGCTGGCTTGAAGCCTGTCGGACAAAATCAAAATCATATATTCTCGGTGATCTACCTGAGTCTATTCGCAGAGACTACCAATTGATTATGACGGGAGCCGACCTATCCCTTGTAACCGACAAGAGGACGGCAGAGAAGGGCGACACCGATTACATGGTGCAAGTGGCTTTAGGTTTGAGAAGATTTGAAGTTGGTTCGGATTATTATGACGGCTACACCCGGGATCTGCTCGCTATTGATCGTGACAGGGGATTGTCCCCCTCGGATAAAGAAGGCAGAGTTAAAACATTCTACAATAGGATTCAACCATATAGGGCAGCCATCGAAGATAATGCCTTTGCCACAATCCATATTCATAATCTTTTAAAAAATGATAAGCTGAATATTTTAAAACACCACACCGGCAAAACCAACAAGAATAACTCAGGGGAGGGAATTCCGCATTTGTCGGCAATTATAGAGAACGGTCATTTGCGATTGCCGGACGCTACGGAATATGATAAAAAGCTTACTCAGACCTTGATTGACGAACTACATGCTTATCCATTTGGAAAGCATGATGATCAGGTCTTGGCTCTCTGGATAGCGGAAAGTGCAATATTAAGATGGATGCGAGCTCAGGCCAGAATAAGAAAAATGAAATACAAATATCAAAATAATAAGTCGGAGGTTGTTTAAACCAATTATGGGCGAAAATAATATATCAGACAGTAATGTGGTTGACAAGAAAACCACAACAATTACCGACGCCGGGAAGAAATGGAATGTCCAATTGACATATTTGAATGAATCCATTTCAAAGTCTATTGGCGGAACCGAGTCTAAAGTAATGGACCCCTGGAACGAACAATATAATGCTATGGGTTCGGAGAAAATATTACCGCCTCCATTTAATCAGTCCGTTATGATGCTTGCCCAAACAAGGGATATATCCCCGCCTCTGTCAAGATTGATTGAGGCAATGGTGACTAACATCACAAAATTTGGTTACGAATTCAAACCTCACGAATGGGTCGAAAATCCCGAAAGTAGCGAAGTTCAAAAAGAGAAAGACAGTATTAGTAAATTATTTCAATATCCCAACTCAGATATACAGTCATTTATTGAATTAAGATCTGCGATTGAGCAGGATTATGAAGAGGTCGGTTATGCCGGGATGGAAATTGTTGAGAATTCAAAAAATGAAATCGCCGAATTATATTATCTACCCGCTCCGACTTTCAGGCTTACAATCAGAGATACTATCTTCACACCATTCCAGCAAAACATACTGGCGGGCAAAGGTGATATTGAAATAATTGATCGGAAAAAAAGATTCAGGCGCATTGTCCAGATTGATGAAGCGGAGCAAAAGGTATTCTTCCGGGAATGGGGAGATCCCCGTGATGTGGACTATCAAACCGGTAATATCCGTGGTGACAAGGCGGGGATTGAATCGGCCAACGAGGTTATTATGTTTAAACAACAACGGTCTTGGACACCCTATGGCATACCACGCTATTATTCTTCACTGCTGGACATCGTTGGGGCTGCTAAGGCGGCCTACGTCAATTATCTTTTCTTTGACAATAAAACTATCCCGCCAATTATAATCACGATCTCAGGCGGAACCGTACCCGAAAAGGTAATGAAACAATTACAGCAGCTTTATAGATCCGAAATAAAGGGAATGGATAATTTCCATAACGCCCTGATCATCGAAGCGGAACCACAGGCTTTGGGTGAAGTGGAGGGTGAAAAGTTTGCCAATACTAAAATTGATATCAAGCCATTGACACAGTTCATTCAGTCGGATGCTAATTTCCTCGGATACCAAAATCATATAATGAATAATCTCGAAGCGGCTTTCCGCTTACCTGGTATTTATTCCGGGCGGGAAGGTTCTTATAACCGAGCCACGGCCTTTGTTGCCGCACGACTGGCTGAGCAACAGGTCTTCGCGCCTCGCCGGGAAAGCTTTGACTGGACAATTAATAACACAATATTATCTCGGATGAAAGTTAAATATTGGGGATTCCATTCAAAAGGGGCAAACACTTCCGACATCATCGAAACCATAAAAGGCATATCCACAATAAAGGAAGCCATGTTTGTCGGCGATTTAATTGAATTGTCGAGAACGGCTCAAGGCCGACCCATTGACAATATTCCACCGGAACTTTATGAGATAACGCTTGCTGAACATAATAGGGGAGGTATCCCGAATGTCAATGATCTCAATGTCGAGGCAGACGAATTTGAGAAGGTGGTCAATAAGGCGATTGGTTTAGGGGAGAGACTTGAGAAGAAATATTTAGAAGGGATGTAAAATCTTATGGCTGACGCAAGATTTGAACTGCATAAATTTACCGGGTCAGGAGCCGGCATAGACAATACCACGAATAAGGTTTTTGCTTTTTTAAATGTCGATGAACATCAGGAAGATCCGGGTTATTCTACAATCCCGCAGCCGACATTATCGGGACAACATACCTACTCATTTGAGCAGTACCTGAAATTTATAGCGATTACAATGCCTGATAATTATGTGACTGACTTTAAGGTTTGGGGATCGGCCAGCCATCCAGACTACCCGAATAATAAAGCAACCGTAATGTTTGGAACCGCAGTTAGCGGAGCGACCCCGGTAAATACCGCCTCGTCAGTGGCAACGGTTGATCAGCATGCCAATTATAATGATTCGTCTAATGGGTTGGCTATCCAGACGACCGATATTGTGCCGAGCGGTAATGATGAAACCGATTTTTGGGTGACTCAGTTAAAGATTGATTTTGGAATTGAATCGGGGGGTTTACCTCCGATGATATTTCATTTCTCTTATATCGAAGGCTAAAAAAAAGGGAACGGCATGTTAAAACCTTGGGATGAAATTTACTCCTGTTATGTTATGACCGACAAGGGGAAATGGTATATTATGAGCAATTGCAGGGAATGGGATGCAAGACTTGGAATACCTCTGCATATTAAATTAATGGCGAAAGCTCCAATCGAAAACGGAAGATTATCGGAATTCCAGGTTCCAATTCCCAAGGGTGCTATGCCTCTATATCAGAGACAATGCAGTGGGGATACGCATCAGGGGGTAACCAAAAGAGACCACCTGATTGGCTTCATAATCGATAAAACCGCTTACGAATTTATAATCCCGGAAAAAGGTAAAGAGGTTGGGTTTCGTGCCAGAAAACTCAAAAAGTAAACGGATCAAGAGTCCGTATATCTGGATCGTACAGGATATTGATGGCCATAAATTTACCCGTGAACATTTGACCGATCCATTGTCGGAAGTTATTCATTATGAGGATATGGAATATTTGATTTATCACTGCATAACAGGCAGGTATCCCGATTATAAATTTAAAATAACAGAAGGCATGCAGCCCGTTTT
>Ga0210043_1002810_pt1 | contig 10932 bp, 8 predicted proteins | sample CryGeymet201501t_FD_183990 | JGI IMG/M metagenome (GOLD analysis project Ga0210043, IMG submission 183990) | Groundwater microbial communities from Crystal Geyser aquifers in Utah, USA - Crystal Geyser metaG 2015-01t (SPAdes) (version 2) | ecosystem: Environmental > Aquatic > Deep subsurface >... | reverse complement strand
GCTCGAACACGATGTTGCCGGAAAGCCTTGCGTCGATTTCTTCTCGCGTGTAGAGGCCCCAATCGTTCATCTGCGCTAGTGTCGGATTTGGATTGAAGTTCTGCACGAACATTCCGGTGACATTGCGGAACACGTTGAACCCCGTTTCTTCTGCGTTGTCGACAAGTCCGAGTATCGGCGTATCGCCTCCGCCCCCGGCGCCCTTCCGTGCGGGACTCTCGATGAACACCGCGTCTCCCCGGATATCCTGGAACGTGTTCTGCGTGATGTTGATCGCTGTGCCCACGGCTTGGACACCGTACTGAATTCGCCGGAAAACCGAATTTCGGATAGCCCCCCCGGATGAACCCGCGCCCGTGACGTTCACCCCAACGGAATTCAGGTTGTTGCGGCTGTCGAGCGTCACGTTGTCCACCACGGCGGTCACGTCGTCGATTCGCACCAATGAAGTGATGGACTGCAACCCCGTCTCGGGAAGGGTCAAGGCGAGATTCGACAGCACGGTGTCTTCCGCCATCGTCACCACCGTGTGGAGCGGGTCTTGCAAGTCAAAGTGCTGGATTATTGTTTCTGGCCCAGCGCCCGCCAGACGTATGCCGGGCGAAAGCAGCACGCGCTCTTCGTAGGTGCCCGCGCCAAGCTGCATGGTGACAGGGCCTAACCCATCCGCCAGCGGCCCCATTTCTTCCATGCCGAACCCTATGGTGCGCCATGGGCTTGCTTCGGTACCATCGCCCCTCACGTCGCTTCCGTCCGCCGAAATGAAAACTTCGGGCGAAGAATACACATGGAACGTATCGCTTGGCCCGGCTTCTCCCGCAAGGTTGCCGGCCAAATCTGACGCCGCGCCCGCGCCTATGCTGATGCCCAACGTCCCGTCACCAGATATCTCGCTGATGGTTACGGTGTACATGTCAGCCGCGACTGCAATCGCACCCAGAGCGGTTCCCGTCGAAAAAAGCGTCACGTTCTCGACACCCAGGTTCACATTGTCCGCGCCTACGTATGTCAAGCCGAAGATTATGGGCTTGCCCCGGCTCCATTGCCGCGATGGCGAACCGATTATAAGTTGAGGCGGAGTATTGTCCACCTCGAAACCATCGCTTGGTCCCACCGGCGGAGCGAGATTTCCCATTGAGTCTGACGCCGTACCTTCCGCAATGCTGATACTGATTTCCCCGTCGCCCGACAAGTTGCTTAGTGTTATGGTGCGGGAATCTGTATCGCTTCCAGATACGCTTACCGAACCGGTGGCAGTTCCGGTAGAAATCAGTGTCACGTCCTCCGCCTCCAGCAACACGGTCGGGGAACCGGAATACGCTGAGTAGGTTACCTCATAAGACACGGGTCCAGAGTTGGTTATATGTTGTGATGGTTCGCCAACAGCGATAGACACTGGAATATTATTCACAACTAATATAATTCCCGTACCGCTGTTTACGAACGAGCCACTCGGCAGGTTCTGCCGGATAACCTGCCCGGATGGCAAGGAAACATGCTGTTCGTAGCCAACGTGCACAGTCAGTCCCGTATCCTCGATTGCAGTTATCGCATCTGCCTCGGGCAGTGCGGTAACATCCGCGACCGTCACTTGGGGCAGATTACGCAAGTACGGATAGGATCCGCCTTCCACCGAGTACCACACGTTGCCAAAATCCCAACCCGCCCCAAGAAAGGTGCTTTCAGTCTGCATCTGCGATGTCGAGAGTCCAGTACCACTTGCGCTTGAAGACTGCCCACTTGACTCGTTGTCCCAAAAGCAGTTTGAGACAACCCCTGAGTTGTTCCTGCCAACGAGTCCGCCTGCTCTGCTCTCTCCCGTCACGAATCCTAGTGAATATGAGTCCTCGATCGCGCCGGAATTATCTCCAATTAGCCCCCCCACACTGGCCTGGCCATCCACGGATCCCAGAGCAAAGCAGGAAATGCAGGAGCCACTGCTTCTCCCAATCAAGCCGCCTACATACTCTTGCTCACCTGTAACAGATCCAGTCGCGTAGCTGGAGGTTACTGAACCCTGATTGTCCCCCAATAGTCCGCCCGCTGAACTCAGCCCTGTGCCTTGAGAATACACCGTTCCCAGGGCGCTACATTCGACTACTGTACCAAAGTTAAACCCCACCAACCCACCAACGCCCATTGGCCCCGACACGGAACCCGTGGCGTGACTGCGCTCAATTATTGCTTGTTGGTAGCTTTGCCCTACAAGTCCTCCTGCGTCCGCATATCCTCCTTCAACTGCTCCACTTGCACGACAGTCTCGTATGATTCCGCCATCCACGCCCACAAGTCCTCCCACTGCGCTATCGCCAGAAACCTCGCCAGTAGCAGTGCAGTTGGAGACAGTCCCACCCTCCTCGGCGTGGCCTGCGATTCCGCCGATATAGTCATCATTGCCAGTGACCGTGCTAGCAGTAAAACAGCCTTGGATCATTCCTCGGCTGGTACCAGCCACAACGCCAACAAAAGTGTGACCCGCCACCAAACCACTCTGAATACTCAGGTTCTTCACCACACCTTCAGCACCTATCGGGCCGAACATTCCGACAAAATTCTCTTCTGGACGATTGACTACAAGATCCGTTATGACATGTGCAGCGCCATCAAACGTGCCATTGAATTCAGATGAAGGATTGCCCCCTTCCCAAGTCCCAATCGGATCAAAACCCGCACCATCGTTCCACGAGGCCGTGTCGGATGCGTCAATATCCTGCGTCAAGACATAATCACCGTCGAGAGGATAGCCGGGATCATTGCCAATCTTCTGTAGCTCCTCGATACTGGAAATCGAGATTTGCGCCAGTGCGTTTCCGGTGAACGTCCCCCAAAGGAGAAACGTGCCTACTACCACAAGACGGACTTTACGCATGCGAATTCCCGTTGTTAAAGCCTTCATGACCCGTTTTCTCCCTCGCGATTGTGTGTCGGTGCAGTGCCTGAACCCTGGGTGCCCATCCCGTACAAGGCCGCGCGCGGAACCGTGGCTCAATAAACGGCAATGGTACCCCGTGTATCCCCATAGTAACAGAAACACGAAAATTCTGCAATAGGCAGATCAGGGCGGAGAGAAGGGAATGTGGAAGAATGCTCCGGCGAGACAGTTCCACGGCTCGCTCGCAGGTATGTCCAGATTTTGAAATTTTCCAGAAATTTTGTGAACAGGTCTGATTTATCGAGGGGAATCAGCGCGATCCCCCCTCCCCCCCCTTTCGCGCGTGGGGTTGATCGCCCGCGCGGCGTGGCCGCGTGCTTTCGCGCCCGTTTCCATGTCGCCCGGCTTCCTTCCTTCCCGCGCGCCCGTTTCCCCGCTATTCCTTCCCTGTTTCCGTCTTGCGCGCCCGTTGTTTCCGGCCACTTTCGCCCCTGTTTACAAGGCTTTTGAAGCTTGCGCGAACGCAAGATAAGAAGGATACTCTTGCATTCGCCCCGCTTGTGTGCGCGGGAGAGTATCGCCCGGCTTTGAACCGCGAACGCAAGAGTATTTGACAAATCACAGTTCTGTGCTACAATAGAGGTATGCTTAACGGCGACAGTTGAAAGCGGGGCGCGCGGATTGGCCGCAAGCCCCATAAAGAAAAGCGGACTTGGACGGTGCCAGTAACACCGGCCAAGCCCTAACCCAAGGATAGACATGTTATCCACGGGCATGGGTGCATTTTACCAGCCTTGCGGAAACGTGTCTACCTTACCGGGAGACATGTTCCATGAATTACCAAGGCAAGGCCGCCGATGCGGCAAACGCGTTGCTCGGATTGTTCGAGCATCCCGAATCCCTTCCCGAAGTCGTTGCCCCCATCTTCGCGCATGGCAATGACGATCTACCGTGCCGGAAGTGGTCCTGGCGGAATCAGATCTTGACGGCATTGGCCGGTACCATGGACGCCCGCGGTTACCGCCAGTGGCAGGAAGCCGGGCGCTTTGTGAAGAAGGGCGCGAAAGCTTTCCACATTCTTTCCCCCGTCACGAAGAAGGTGAAGGACAAAAGCACGGGCGAAGATCGCATGGCGATCATAGGCTTCCGGGCAACGCCTGTTTTCCGCTTCGAGGATACGGACGGCGCGCCGCTTGCAGATCATCCCACCGCGCAAGACTGGATCACGTCCCTTCCCTTTGTCGAAGCCGCCCGCGTGTGGGGCATCCAAGTAAGCGTATACAGCGGCAAGCACGGAAACGCCCTCGGCTGGTATGGGGGAAAGCAGATCGGCCTTGGCGTGGAAAACCCGGCAACGTTCCTTCATGAATTGGCGCACGCGGCGGATCATCGCAACGGAAAGCTTGTCGAACGCGGCCAGCATTGGCGCAGTGAAACCGTTGCGGAATTCAGTGGCGCGGTACTTTGCCGCTTGGCCGGGCTTGAATATGAGGCGGACTTGGGCGGGGCATACCGGTACATCGAACGCTATGCCGAAACCGCAAAGAAGTCCGTGCGCGCGTGCTGTCTGGAAGTCCTGGACCGTATCTGCGAAGCCGTCGCCCTTGTCCTGGAAACCGCATCGAACGCGAAGGCGGCCAACGCGGCGTAGTTCGCCCCATCGGGGGCGGAGTGTTTCCGCCCCCTGCCTTCCGGGCACGGGGATAACGAGCTACCAGCGCGCGGCCTAAACCGCTCAGCCGTGACGGCTCCCGCCCTTGGGGAGTGCGTAGGGGAGCGCCCCGCCCGGAAATACCCTGGAAGCAACACGGAAACAAGTCTGAAACATCGGAGAAAGAACGATGAAGCTATACGAAAAATACCGCCCGGCAACGCTCGAAGACGTGATCGCACAGCCGAAGGTCTGCGCCCGGCTTCGGGGCATGATCGAACGCGGCGCACTCGCCGGGAATGCGTTCCTGATTTCGGGCGCAAGTGGAACCGGCAAGACAACGCTTGCCCATATCATCGCCCGCGAAGTGGCGGACGCCATGAACGTCTTTGAAATGGACGCCATCGATTGCACGCCCGCGCGCATCGGCGCTATCGAGGAATCTTGGGCTTACATGGCCATGGGCGCGAAGCCGGGGCACGCGTGGATTGTGAATGAAGTCCATACCATGGACGCCAACGCGGTAGGGAAATGGCTTACCGCACTCGAACGGATCCCGCCGCATGCCGTGGTGATCTTCACCACCACCTTGGATGGCTTGGAATACTTCGGCGATAGGCGGCGCGACGCCAAGCCGTTCCTGTCCCGCTGCGTGTGGCTGAATCTCGCCTTGCGCGGCCTTGCCGAACCCTTTGCGCAACGTTGCCGGGAAATCGCGGAAGCGGAAGGGTTGAACGGGAAGCCGATTGAAACCTACTTGCGCCTGGCCAAGACGCACGCGAACAACTTCCGCGCCATGCTGCAAGCCATCGAATCAGGCGTCATGCAGGAGGAAGCATAGCCATGGAAGAAATGGGAATCACTCCCTTGCGCCCGAGTCCGCCCCGCCCGGCGGATTCGGATCCGCAATTCATCGCCCTATGGCTTGGGCGCCAACGCAGTCCCCACACCCGGCGAAGCTACCGGCGGGACTTGACGGAATTCCTCACCTTCTGCGATGGCCGGGCACTCGGCGAAATCCGAATGAGCGATCTGCAAGCCTTCGCGGAGTCCCTCGGCGCGCAAACGGCGAACGGCTACGAATCCAAGGACGGGCGCGAAGCATCGACGCACGGGCGCATCCTGGCCACGGTGAAGAGTCTGCTTTCCTTCGCCCACAAGACGGGATACACACCCTTCAACGTGGGGCAAGCCGTCCAGATCCCGAAGCCCCCCGGCACACTCAACGAAAGGATTCTGTCCGAAGCGGAAGTCTTGGGCATGATCCACGGCGAGCCGGGCAAGCGGAACCGGGCGTTGTTGTTGTTCCTGTATGTGAGCGGCGCGCGCGTGTCCGAAATCGTGGGCCTGGAATGGCGGCATGCAAAGCCCCGCGAAGATGGCTGCGCCCATGTCACGTTGTATGGAAAGGGCCAGCAAACGCGTGTCGTTATCATCCCAGCGTCCGCATGGCGCGCCCTGGAAGCCCTGCGCAACGGGGCCGAAGCCAATGCCCCGGTGTTCCGTTCGAGGAAGGAAGCCAAGCGCCTGACCGCCACGGCCATTTGGCGCGTTGTGAAGAAAGCCGCATCTCGCGCGGGCATCGAAGGCGACGTGTCCCCCCACTGGCTACGCCACGCCAACGCCAGCCACGCCCTGCAACGGGGATGCAGCATCGAGACCGTAAGGCAAACCTTGGGCCACTCGAACTTGGCCACGACAAGCACCTACGTCCACGCCAAGCCCGAAGATTCGAGCGGACTACACTTGCCGGTGTAGGGGAAAAGCTCACCACCCGCCGGGGCCGTCAAGAAAGGCCCTGGCGGGCGGGTGTCGGCGCTCTGGAATCGACTACTCGAATCTCTCAGTTGGGCTGCACCACATGAAATTCATAGACATGGACTTGACCATCTGCGGTCCATACATTGACGGTTCCAGCACCCGTGTCGAGCACGGAAAAGACGGTGTTGGAGCCTCCCGCTCCCGGCGAAGACTCTATAAACGCCATGCCGTTGCCGAGGTGGGGAATTAGCTGGTATCTCGCTGGGTTTTCACTCAAACCCACCTGAGCAACGCATCCGATGATCAGGCAAATCATAAGGGCACCCATCACAAAGCTGAACTTGTTGATCTTCCGGTCCATTGCGGTTCTCCTTTTCGTTGTTTCCAAAACAAAAGGGTAGCACGGAAATCCGGAGTTGACAAGCGCCACGTTGCGCATCCGGCGCAAACCGCCCGTGGGAGAGGTTTCCATATCCGGTACCCCCGTTCGCGAAAATCTGACATAATCGCGCCGGAGACAGACTAGCCCCCGCCTTACGCGCGCGCAACCCAAGATGCACGTTAGTTGTCGTACATTTTAGTTGGCAGACTTAAAAAGAAGCGCCTGGGCATGAGCCTTCCCGGCTGACGAATTGCACAATTCGGCCACCCAACTTCGAGTGTAGCCGGTAAACTCGGCGATCTCGGCATGCGTCTTGCCCTGGACGCGGAGAAAAATCACCGCGCGTTGCCGTCGCGATAGGAACTCGATATCTCGGGGTCCGCGCTTACCCATGGTGTGAATCCTCCTTGATCCTGGCTTCCTGTGGCATCCGTGCCCTGTCAAAGCCTCCGCCGCGGGGCCATGGCGGCCGGCGATGGGTTCCTTTTTCCCATTATACGTCAATCGCTCTGGCGTATGTCGCGAGATTTACGATTTTCACGCGGTTGGTGGACATTGGAAGGTTCCTCTCCGTGTCTGCCTGCCCGCCGGGTCTAGAGCACTCGGTGGGCACCTTGTTTATGCACTCCGGCGCAGCGCCGGGCTATGCCTTCTTGTGGCCCTCCGCCGCCGGAAATGGAACCACGTTGGCCTCCGGTCCTGGGAGTTTTGCCACCGCTTTACGCAAAGACGCTGGCAATACGTGGGAATAGCGCTCGGCCAGCTTCCAGCCCGATTTCTGCCCCAGTATCGCGGCAATGACTGCCGCCGTCTCCCCTTGTTCCAGGAGCATGGACGCGCACACATGGCGCAAGTCATGCCATCGGAAGTTTTGAAGCTTTGCCTTGGCCCGGATGCGCCGCCAGCGCCGATCAACAAGACTGTGCACATTTCCGTGAACGCCATAACGGGGATGGGCGAATACCGGTGCGTCATCATCCCGCCGGTGTATCGCTTCCCACTCGGTCAATATCTTCAGCGCGGTTGGCGACAGTGGCACCACTCGGGAATGTCCATTCTTGGCAATGTCCGCAGGGACCGTGATCGCCGCGTCCATAGTGTCTACGTTGCGCCAGACAAGCCCCAGCATTTCGCTTTTGCGCAGCCCCGTGTGTATCGCCAGAATGACGCAGGGACGCATGAATTCCTCCGGGCCATACCGTTCTGCCCACTCGTTGAGTACATTCGTGAGCCGGGCCATTTCTTCGGCATCCAATGTGCGTGTGCGCTCGCCTCCGTCCACTTTTCCCAGCTTGATCGCTTCCGTTGGATTCGGCGCGTCCAGTGCGCCCCATTCCCTCGCTTTTTCCAGGACCGTTGAGAGAATGGTAATTTGCCGATTCAACGTGACTTCCCGCGGCGGCTTTCCATACCGCGTAGTGCTCTTGCGCCGTGCCATGCGCCATGCTTCCAACTTCCATGTCGTGATCTTGGAAAGGGGGAGATTAAGAAGGCCGGGAAAGGCATATTCGATTTGCTTCACCCTGAGTGCACCGTCTTTGAGATTGCCTATCGCCCATTCCCCATATTGGCCGTCTAGAAATTGGCGAAGCGCAACGTCTTTGCGTTTCGCGCTCTTTTCGACGGAAGGATCCTCACCTCGGGCGATGCGGCCAAGGACCACCCGTGCCGCGCTCCGAACTTGCGCCGCCGTCAGCCCGTTGCCGCCAGGGAGGGTATAGCGCTTTCGCTCACCGTCCGGGTTGCGGTATAGCAAGCTGTAAGATCGTCCCCCGCCAGCCGCCACGCGCAAACAAAGGCCCGGAATCTCGGTGTCCCAAAATACTTGTACCTTACCAGTCGGCTTCAGTCCTGAAAGGAACCGTTGCGCAATCTTCACTTTCATGTCGTGCCTCCGATTGTGGATCCAATTGTGGATCCAAATGGAGTATACGCCCATGGCGCGCAATACACAAGCATAAACTTGGCAAGCATCAAAACCCCTGCAAACAAAGGACTTTATTGCGTACTATGGTACACGGTTGTTTATTGCGTGATACGCCATGCAAGACACGTCCCATGTCGTGGCGTTTCTCTATTCTACCCTTTGTTTATAGGGTTATCGTGCTATCGGTTTTGCTCTGTGGATCCACTGTGGATCCAGGTTGCAGAAACCTCCACCCCGCCGCCCCCGTTGCGGAAACCCCCTTGTGTTCCAATTTGGTGATACAACGGGTTTCGTTGCCAAATTCCCGTCCGTGGCCACGCGGGATGCCCCGAGAGACGCGTTCTGTCTCGCGGCGTGTCCATGTATGGCCTGCGCCGTGATCGCGGCGTGTGCGGCATCCTGCGAAGCCGGTTACCGTATCAGCACGCCGCGTCACGCCGTGCCTCGCCTACCGCTGCCAATCCTTCCGTAGTCCGCGCAGAAACTGACGACACATCCCGCTAATCGCCCTCCTCCTCCTCGCGGCTACACGGCAGCCCGCGCGTCCGCCCCTGGACAAGCTCGTAGAGCGCCGCTAAGGACGCATCGCCCTTCTGGGTGTTGTCCCGCCCGTACAAGCCGAGGTGGCGTGCGAGTTTATCCAGCGCGGCCAGTTTATCGTGCAAATCGATCTCGATGTACTCAATGTGGCGCGTCTGCTTTCCGTGTCCCTCGACGGCACACCTGACGCGGACCTTCTTAATCGCGCGCTGGTCCGCATTGGATAGCATTTCAAAGCTCTTGACGCGGAATTCGCCATCCGAATAAGACACCACGCGGGTAATGTCGGAAAAGGCTACCGCCGCCAAATCCTCGATGACCCTGTCTAGGTTCACCCCATTGCGTTCCGCGGCCTCCGCCTGTAGCTGGGCGATGCGAGCGGCGACGCGGGGCCGTTGGGCCACATCGATGGCCCGGCGAGAAATTGTCTCGGGTTTCATGTTTTCGGTGGCATAGCCTGCCAGCCGGTAGGCCTCAATGTAGCTTTTGGCGGCTATATACTCTTGAGCGAATGCTTGTTCGCGTGCCGTAAGGACATCTTGACTCATGACGTTGCTCCCGATTTGTTTCTTGGCATAGCGCCGCCGCCGAAAGACGGAATTCGTGCCGTTTTCTTGCCGTTATGACTACGACCCCTCCGGGCAACCTGTTTACTCCCGAAGCTCGGAAAGCGCTAACAGACGGTTGTCTCAAACTTATCCGGTCCAACCTGCACCCGCCTGGTGCGAATTCGCAGGCCCCAGGCCCGCTGAACAAATGGCGGAAGGGATCGAATCCTCGGCCTCGCGGTCGCCCGGCGACGTTGCCGGGAAGGTTTTTTCAAATTTCGTGAAGTGTGAATTGTGTCGTTTTCATGATGCTATCCAGGGTGCCGGGTGTGTAAATACTGTATGATGCGCGCCATACACTGTCACGCAGTGGCACGCGTGCCAGGCCATTGTATCTAGTATTTTTCTATCCACAATAGTCAGGAACGCGTGCCACTGCGTGACACTTTGTTCGCCGTGTGCTATTGCTGTTCATTAAGTGCAATTCCTTCCGCGCAGCGAATCCGGCCCGCACCTATCCGCATTTGGACAATTTTCAACTCTGGCCTTGCCGTTCTTAGGTCGCGTCCAAAGGTTTGAATGTTTCCGGGGTGCTCACGTCCGTTGGCCTCGCACCAGTCCCGCCACGCGCTGTAAAGGTCGGCTAACGTCACCTGCGCGCCGGGTTGTTCGGATGTACAGCCTTCAAGAAATGCGCCAACCGGGTTGCCAAGCAGGTTCAATTCTTCAACCAGATCCCGTGAGCGGGTAGGTTCGATGAAGCGCCCCCGCTCGGCCAGGCGGTGCCACCCCTCGATGGCCCATTGCAGGATGCCGGGAAGCTCGGCCAGTAACCGGCCAAGCAAACCGATATCTTCGTGTCCGTAAAAACTACGCTGCATACTCAGGATCACAAAGCGCCCAGCCAACGCCGCGCTGCTGTCCTGGAACCTGGGAAGTTCGTTGCTCAAGATCATGATGCGCGTGGGAAGCCGCACCGTCACGGGTTCAGAATACTTGCGATCTATAGTGAGTGAGTCTTCGCCGCTTATCGAAAGCAGCCGTTCCGCCACAACGGCCTGGTCGGCCTTCGCCGAGAGCCGCGCATCCGCCACTATGGCGAGACTTTTACCAAGAAGCCCCTGTAACCCGAAGTTTGTGCCGAAGCTGGCAAGAGTCGGGGCACATACGTTGCGGGGTCCGAGTAGCTCGGTGAGCACCCGCCCGATAGTGCCTTTGCCGGAACGCCGCGGCCCATGCAGGAAGAGCATT
>Ga0210043_1002806_pt1 | contig 10962 bp, 23 predicted proteins | sample CryGeymet201501t_FD_183990 | JGI IMG/M metagenome (GOLD analysis project Ga0210043, IMG submission 183990) | Groundwater microbial communities from Crystal Geyser aquifers in Utah, USA - Crystal Geyser metaG 2015-01t (SPAdes) (version 2) | ecosystem: Environmental > Aquatic > Deep subsurface >... | reverse complement strand
ATATGGCGCATCCGGTTAGCGTGGTCAATGATATTGGGTGATGGTAAATTTAAGTGTTGCAATTAGAAACGGGATATGCGATAAACAATCAACAGCAAGGGAAACAGACCAATGACCAACATCAAGACACAGAACGCAATCAACGAAATCACCGAATGGGCAAATGCTGGTAATGAAGTGTTGCCAATGTTCTTTTCAGTTTATCACGGTCGCGCGACCGTTTCCGCTGCGATCCGCGTTGCACTGGCAACCGGTAAGATTGAACAGAATGGTGTTGATGGTTGCGGTAAGCCAAAATACATCGCTCGCAAGCCCGCCAACGTCAATTCCCCTTGGTACATCGCATGAGCGAGGAAAACCCGCGTTGGGTTGCCGCCCGGTCCGTTTATGGACCGGGAATGCGCAACTGGCAATTTATCAACTTCATAAATCGTGCAAAGCGGTTCGCTTTTGATCATGGCTTTGGAGTTGCTGAACATGCGGGTTTCAAGAAATATTATAACGAACCGCAAACCTACGTTTTTGACCATGATCTGTTTACCATCGCTTGTGAATGGTACGCATGGGAACTGCGCACACAAGAGCAAGGCGGGTTATGGTGATGTTCTATTTGCATATTCATTTCGCAACCGATCAACAGTGCCGTTGGATCGGCACGGAACAGACCGCGCTAATGGTGGTCAACAGCGCACTATATGCGGAAGCGTTTCACATGCGCGACGTTGAACAGGTGCGGCAAATGGTGTTGAACGTATTCACAGGTTGCGAGTGCTTTCCAGTCGAGTGCAGTAGCAACAAAATAATTCCCGCTAAAATGCTGCAATTGATGAATTGTGGTTGACATCGGTAATTACAGACGTATTATGTAGTTATCGAAACGAGGAACAGACCGATGACCAACACACAAACCGCAGCACTTGCAAAACTTACCAAAGAATATATCTCCGCCGCGTCGATTGATGTCAAAGCGCAAACCTTAGAGGCACTTGTTAAAAAAGGTCTTGCTCGCAAACAGCGCACATATTCTTGCGGTTACACATATGTCAAATACGCTCGTCGATAATATGTGGTCACACCGTCAAACCGGTTCAACGCTTTGGGTTGTCCTAGATGGACGCTATGATCAAGCCGTCCGCTGCAAACCAGACCGCAACGGGTATATGTGGCAATTCCGCAAAACCGTTGCATACGCCGCGACAATTGAGCAAGCAATCGCGTTTGTTGAAGCTGGTGCGGAATTCTTTGATGTGATGAAAAGGAACCCATACAAATGACCTATCTTGCCGCACTACTCACCGCGACAATCATCTTTATCGCTGCGATCTGGCACGCCGACGAACAGGCAATGAAAACGTGCCAATTGTCGCATTCGTTCGAAACCTGCCATTCGGCAATTTACAATTAGGAGTGTATGTGGACGGCAAGCCGGGCGCACGAGCCGTGGCGCTTGAGGAATTGCAGCGCATGGCGCGGATTGCTGATAGCGTTAACGGCAAACAGTAACCGTCATTTACAACATAGACAATTTGTGGCCGTTCTTTTAATTAAGGACGGCTTATTTTTATGCAGTCATCATTACCGTAATCACTACATCGAACATCGTATTCATCATAGCTGTTATGTATTATTAACAATACTTACATAATATTTTACATAACTCTCTATAAGAAATGGATGTTATTTATCCCTGTTACGGTAATGCATTTTTAACCAATTGTAACAAATCAAACACTTTAACCATAACCGACCAATCGTAATAGATAAGCCAGATCATAACATGACTTGACAACCATGATCAAAACCATCATGTTTCATAAATCACCCATAGGAGAAGCCCATGTTTCACGTGTTCACAGTGTTCCGCGCCACCCGGCCTTACCATATCGGGTACGCCGTGACGGGTCAGCCATTCCCCAAAGAAGCCCGCGCCGGTATTATGACCATCGTTCATTCGTTCGGTGATGAACCAAGCGCTGAAAAATACATGTGGCAATTGCGTGAACACTATCAGGTTCATGCAAAACAAGAGAAACAGATGCGCGCAAAAATTGAGTGCATCAACACCCAAATTATATATGAAAGTGTTGCGGATGCAGCGCGCGCCAATGGTGTTAGTAGCGCGCTTGTGTCTCGCCATGTGAACAACCCCGATCAATATCCGCACGCACGCGGCCTACAATACAGAAGGGTATGATAATGTACCACGTTTACACATTAACCAGTGCTAATGAAAGCAAGCCGCATACAATAGGTTTGATGCCAGGATCGTTACCAGAGACAACGCGTGTTGGTGACTGGTTTGAAATAATTCATTCATTTCAAACAGAAGTGGAAGCAAACGCGTATCGTCAACAGTTAGAAAAGTATTATGATATTTCGGAAGTGTTAGTTGTCTTATGCAATCAGACTGGAGAAATATTTTCCAATGCGTTCACAGCGGCAAATCATCATAATTTGACATATTCCGCTCTTCATAATCATTTAAAAAGAAAACGCGGACACAAAACCGTCAAAGGTCGCACTTATAATTATATAAAGGTTCCAAAACAATGATCCTCATTCAAATCACCGGAAACCCCGTCGAATATCGCAATGCGTGGTGTGTCTACATGTGTTCCGACGCAAACCGCATCGTCCAATACATCGGCGTTTGCCAGTTGCGCGAGTTGTTGACATTGGAAGACGCCTATTGCAATTCCAAATTTGCCGATGTGTTCGGACACCCGGAAGCGCCCATGACACTTGAATGTGTGTTCATGACGCTGATCGAAAACGAGGCGCGCAATCAACAACGCCGATTGGTTGGAGAACACAAACCATTCTGCAATTACCACGGATATTTTCAGGCGTTGAAAAACCAATTCGTCAAATGCAACGAAACCGGCGAAACGTTCCGCAACATCCGGCAAGCTGCATTGGCTAAAGGTTTGGACTACGGCGCGATACACCGCCATCTGTCTGGTAAGCCTGGACACCGCCAAATCAAGGGTTTCACGTTCTCTTACACAATGACATGGAATAACGTTGACACCCCGCCCGCCACATGATACGCGTGATCTGTATTATCCAACTGGTCAAATTGAAGGACCGCCAACATGACACAATGGATCACAGACGAACACGGCAACCTCGCATCGGTTGAATATTGGGGAAGCGAGCAAGCCGCCCGCGCCGCTCTTGCATCTTGCACGAATTGCACGAATTGCACGAATTGCACGAATTGCACGAATTGCAAGTATTGCACGAATTGCATGAATTGCATGAATTGCATGAATTGCATGAATTGCATGAATTGCAAGTATTGCACGAATTGCAAGTATTGCACGAATTGCAACTCGTGCAAGTATTGCACGAATTGCACGAATTGCAAGTATTGCAAGTATTGCACGAATTGCACGAATTGCAAGTATTGCAAGTATTGCACGAATTGCATGGATTGCGCGAGTTGCACGAGTTGCATGGATTGCATGGATTGCGCGAGTTGCAAGTATTGCAAGTATTGCACGAGTTGCACGAGTTGCATGGATTGCGCGAGTTGCCACAAAATCAAAAACTGTAAAACGTCAAAAATTGTCGGTCCATTCCGGTCCGATGGTTATCAATTTATCATGAGTAAAAACGGCTCAATTTATGCAGGTTGTCGCGTGTTTGACAACATGTCAGACGCCCGCAAACACTGGCAGGAAACGCGCGGTGGTACATCGTTGGGTAATGAAACAATGTTGATCCTCGATTATATTGAAAAGGTTGCATCACTGTGAACATCCAGATAACAACCCGCGATCTGTCCGACATGGATGCACCGCCAACCGTCATGATCATTGACGACACCCAACCGTTTCAACAGCGATGGTTCACGCGTCACTGGTGGTGGGCTGTCCGCACCAATCACAGTGTCACAATGCACCCGACCACGGACGCCGTGACATTTGTTGACAAGCGTGTGAGCGCCAACACTGGCGAGGTGGCACAATGAGCCGCGACAACACAATTGAACAATGGAAGAAACGCGACCGCCACACCGCATATTTGCAGAAACTCGCCAAATCCGGCCCGCTTTGGTCGCCTGCACAATGGCCGCCCTACATGGTTGAATTGTTCAAAGCCGGGTATATCGAGAAACACGGCAAGAGCATATATCTCACAGAAAAAGGTTGGAGCGCCACAACATGACCGACACACCCACAATCGAGCAACTGGCACACCGGATCACCGTTGCGCGCACCGCACTTGCACAAGCGTCCACCGCCCGCGATCAAGCCATTACAGAAGCCCGCGCCGCCACCGCCAAGGCTGATAAAGCCGGTGAAGGTATCGCCATGCTTGAAACCCGGCTCGCCACCCTGCGCCGCCAATTGGCAGACGAGGCGAGCCGATGAGCGACTATGACCGCATCGCAGAAATCGGCCGGTTGCGCGCCAGGGTGGTCGAATTGGAGCGTGAGCGCGACACCGCGCACAACGACGCAATCCAGACCGCAGCCAACACGGCGAGCACCTGTCAAGGCTCATATCGCGTTGATGGTGAAACAATCGAATGCGCACCATCCAAAGACCAAATTGCCGCCGCAATTCTCAAACTATTCAGGTGAGCCATGAACACCGCAACCGCCAAAGTGTACACCGGCGCGGAATGGCGCAACGTGACCGGCAAAATCGTCAACACCGGCCCGAATGGTGCAACTGTTGAAGATGAACGCGGCGTGCGCTGGTACGCCACCAACGACCGTCTTACTCTCTATGAGTTAGAACGCGGTCAAGACCTGGATCAATCGCCGTTGTGGTGATCAACAGTCTAGCGGATTGGTGGAATAATGGCCCGGTATGTCTCACGACTGCCGGGCCATCCTCGTTTTGATCCACCGCCGCAGTCGATGTTTTATCAGCGTCATGTGTGGGCATGTGCCTATCCTCTCGAGGGTTGGTGACGGTACGTCAACGCTGGACCGGGTTGGATGGTTCCGCCCACACCCGCCCGCAAGACGCAAGATAATAACCAAGGTCTTTTTCAATGCAAATAAACCGCCGTCCGGTGTTGATGGCTGCAACGGCTGTTGTGCCAGAACCGGAACAATTATCTAGGACGGTTTCACCCTCGTTTGTGTAAGTTTTGATAAGGTATTCAAACAGCGCAACAGGTTTTTGGGTTGGATGTTGTGGTGCAATTTCATGCCTGATCAATTGAACAGATCGCGGGTAACGTGATCCGTCCATACTACCTTTACGAATTGAAGCAAAATCACCATAATTATCTTTTTTTGATTTTCCACCATTCGGTTTATAAATTTGACCTTCTGTTTTTTGAGGATTATAAATAGGTTGACACCGATAAAAAACTAAAGCGTTTTCATGTGCCTTCATAGGTTGTTTTTTAGCATTTAGATGACCGGTTGCTTTAGGTTTCTGCCAAATCCATTCATATTTCAGATGTTGAATTTGTGAATACCCCAATGCTTTATCAAACGGACATTGTGCCGTCAAAACAATAGCCGCATTCGGTTTTGCAACCCGCCAATATTCAGACCACAAAGGCGCAAAAGGAATAATTGTATCCCATTTATTTTGTGTTGTTCCATAAGGTAGATCACATAAAATCATATCAACGGAACCATCGGGAATGTGACGCATCAATTCCAGACAATCACCATTCCACAATTCGCCGCTTGCGTGTTTGAACCTATCATTCATAACCCTGCACCCGTCCAAACGCTTCAACCGGCAATTCGCGCATGATTGCAAACACGGTTGTTCGCTCTAACATCGACTCTTGACCATAAGCACGCGGTGCGCGGCCAATCTCGAAATAGCCCATACCTTCTAGGATGCGATGCACGGTCGCTTGTGCGGGCTGTCTAACGCCGACTTCGCGCAACCGCTTCATTGTCGCCAGGGTTGACACATAGCCGCCACGGAAGCCCGCAAGACCATCTTCAACAGCATTCACAATGGCAACCTCAATCGGTCCGCGCGACACGCGCACCGCCTCTTGCTGACTGGACGTTTCCGGCGCTCGCATGGGTATAGCGCCGCGCTCGATTGGATAATTCAACAGCCAATCCGCAATTATTTCATTGCCCCCATTGTACAACCACGAAAACAGACCGTTAAAATATGCATCATCCATGCCGCGAGCGATACGATCCGCGTTGGACTGGATTGCGCTATAGTGGATTGCATACCTTCGCCCGTTCTTATTGACCGGAATTGCATCTTTGTGATTGCTGAATAGCAGCCAATTAGCCGGGTTATCTTCCATTTCCTGATCTGCCCCCTTAGCCTGCACCTCAACGCGTTTATCGGAAATCATCGGTTTCAATATTTCGATCAATTCGCGGCGCTCATCAACCTTGATTTCGTTTACAATAATCATCAATTTACCGCGCATCCACCCGTTAAATGTTGAACCACTATGGACCAATTCTTCAGCCTTTGGGCTATATGTGTACATTTCACCAAGCGTTAGCGTTATTGCCTCTTGAATGAAGCCTTTACCAACGCCTTCTGTTGATTGTATCATCGGTGCCCATGGTATTTTGAAACCGGGATATTGCACATTATGCGCAAAATATTCATATAATGTGTGTCTGTCACTTTCGACCGGCAACATATTTTCCATGTGCCGCAGGAATGGACCGATATCGCCGCGTCTGGACGTTAGCCGAATTGGAATGTAGGTGTTTATACCCTTACGTCCTAACTGGTCTTCAATGATTGTGAATGGTGGTTGATCTGGTAAAAACCGAACGTGATGAATTTTTGGAATTGTCCATAATGTTGAGCGTGTCGCGGCTTTCCAAGGTTCATCTGTTGTTTTTCCATCCGGTGTAATAATAAACAATCGACCACCGAATGCACCGTTGAATTTTGTCGCGTCCATGTATGTCAATTCAGGGGTTAATATTTTCCCCATGCGTTTGATGAAATAGCAGTCCTTAAACCACACCTTCTGATCATGTTCGGACAGGATATCCGGCAAGCTGTCCGCTGGTGGCGCATCGTTTGGTTGCGGCTCGCCTGGAGCGGGTAATGGTTGCGGCGTTGGTGCCGGTGTCTTGTCAAAGCCGAATTTCTCATAAGCCACCAGCGACGGCGCGCGCCTGTAAAGGCTATGCCAACCAACTTCCGTTTCTCGGATTGAGCGCCATTGTTTATCATTCTCGCCCGCGTCGTTGCCAACGTATCCGCTGCACCAATTATCCCAAATCGCGCGCAATGTCGGTTCGTCACCAAGCGTCCAACCGGCCTGTTTTATCGCCGCCGTTGTCGATATCCACTCGCCACGATCTAGCTGGTTTGGATCGATCAGCGACAAGCCGAACCGCAGCCAATCAAGCGACGGCGCGGCCAGGGACGGTTCACCAAGCGCATGACGCCCGCCGCCGCTGTCAATGACGTTCACGTGTGCCGTTGCCGCCTCAAGAGCTTCAACCGTGCCGCGTTCGCCACCAACTGACCAACACGTGACCATGTGCGGCGCTGTCGGGTCTTTAAGGTGCAGGAAACCGGGAACGCGCAACACCCTAGTTGCATCAACAACGCGCGGATCACCGTCAAACAGTTGGCGCAACCGAAGTTGAGTAAGCGTGTAGCGATCATTGCTTTGATATGGTGCAACCGGCCAATACATGTGGTATTTACCCGGTGATGTACCAACCGCAAAAGCTGGCATTGGTGAGAACGCCGCCGCAAGCTGGTAATTTTGCGCGGCTGTCAACAGATTGTCCAAATCAACAACATGCGTTCGCACATACCAAACATCATTAAGTGTATGGTCGCGAGCATCTGGCAAGAACGCGTTGATGTTCGCAAATATCCCATAACCTCGCGAGTTGTAATCGCAAAGCGTCTGCCAAACTTGCGACAATGTGCCGTAATATTTATGGGCTGCAACGGTTTTATCGGTGTCGTGAATGCACCGCCACCACATCGCAGCCGTTTCAACCGGCTCGCCAGTGAGTGCAGCGACATATGCAGCGGCTTGATTGTAATCCTGCACTGTCATGCTGCGAACACCCGCCCACAACTCGCAAGATAATAGCCAAGGTCTTTTTCAATGCAAATAAACCGCCGTCCAGTGTTGATGGCTGCAACGGCTGTTGTGCCGCTGCCCGAACAATTATCTAGGACGGTTTCGCCTTCGTTTGTGTAAGTTTTGATAAGGTATTCAAACAGCGCAACGGGTTTTTGGGTTGGGTGGATTGATCCCCCTTTTTTCATATTATCTCTTGGAATTTCTAAAATATTTGTTGGATAAGCTTTATCGTATTGTTTAATTATTCTGTCTCCGTTTTCATCAATGCTCTTGCTATCCATATGCTGACTATCGCCATTTTTAGGTAATGGTAAAACGTGAGAATATGGCTTAACTTTGCGCATTATTGGAAAATATTTAGGTGTTTTTTTAGCAAATAAACAACAATCTTCAATAACTCGCATTGGATATCGTTTAGCTTGAACAAAATTCGTACCGCGTTCCTTTCGCCAATACCAAGTGGCTTTATAATAATCAATTTGCGAGCTAATCAAAGCTGTTGTAAACGGTTGCGATGCGGTCAAAACAATAGCCGCATTCGGTTTTGCAACCCGCCAATATTCAGCCCACAAAGGCGCGAACGGAATAATTGTATCCCATTTGCAAGCGGTTGTTCCGTAAGGCAGATCACATAAAATCATATCAACGGAACCATCGGGAATTAAACGCATCAATTCCAGACAATCACCATTCCACAATTCGCCGCTTGCGTGTTTGAACACACTCATTAGGACGCCTCACGCGGCTGATAGGTTCCGGCCCGCCATGCGTCCAGATCATCAATGTTCCAACGGCGCGGTTGCGTTCCTGGTATCGGCTTGACCGGAAATCGCTGGTCTTCCAACATGTTGTAGAGCGACCTTTTGGGTATCCCTAGATATAGTGCAACAGCCGTAATTGTGAGGGTTTTAGGTGTCATGCTCCACTGATAGCCGCGCCATTTCAGCAAGTCAAGGCGCTCCTTAGCATGTTTTCGCACATTTTCCACTTGCTCGACCGCCCGCCGCCGTGTAAGGCTATGGCGAATAGGAGCGCACACAATGTTCAACCTGACCAGCCGCCGCATTCTCGCCAATCGTATCAGCGAATTGGAACAGCAAAACGAGGTATTGGCGGAAACCCTGGAAAACCTGACCGCCGCCGCCCGCGCAATGGATGGCCGCGCGTATCTGTTCAAGATCGACCGCGACGGACGCACGATTAAATTTACGTTCGTGCGCGGAACCGAATTGCACATCATCGAAACAATGGCGCTGTTGTCTTCCAATGTGGAACAATGGCGCGCTGATTTGGGGTTGGTGCGATGACCGATAACATCATACAATTCCCGAAACCGGATGATGTGGTTTTTGTGTGCGGTTGCGGTTGCATGTCGTTTTTCATCAACGCAAACGACACGATTGAATGTTGTAACTGCAACGATATCAAGAACGGTTCGCCGCCAAATGGTGAATGGCGTAAATGGTTGCCAGATGTTCCCGACGATGTGACGGAAGACACGGGCGGTAAAATGGTTGTCCGCACCATCGGTAGCGCCGAAATGGCACGTCGCACAACCATAAAATATATTCAGGATTGGAGCGTATCGAGTAACCTGGGAGTGGTGAGCGCATACGCCATAGACGGAACCGGAAAACATTGGTTCAATATTGAAACCGATGAGCAACGCGAATGGGTGTTGCGTAAACTGCAACTGACAATCGATCACATCAAATCGATGAAAATAGAGGAATGATGAAAATGAACAACGCGGAAAAAATGAAACACCTTTTGGACGCCATGCAGAAAATTTTGCTTGAAGCGAGCAAGAGCAAACCGAGTAAACTTAGGATCAAAGAAATTGCATCCGAAGTAATTGATACGGTTGCGCGGCAATGAAAACGACAATCATCAACCGCAGTGATCGAATTGAAGCGTATCGCGGCAACGATCTAATCGGTTATGTCGAGAACGATCAATTGTTTGCAATCGACGCCAAGGGATACGCAATCATGATTGGCGAGATATCGCACCGCGTCGAGATTGCGGGGAAGCTGGACGCATGGTTGTCACGGTCGAAATAAAAGGCCGGTATATGCTAGCCTGTTATCCTCTTGCAAGTTGGGTAGTGTTTCGTCTGGACGCCAGCGGTACGGTTGACGCGAGTGTGATCAACGGCAAATGGTCCGATGTGTGGCAACGTTGGCAAGAGTTAACAAGCCGACCGTAAATGTTCCATGCGTTCCACATCACCCATATGCGCAACAGCCGCGTGACGCTCCAATATGAGCTTGGCAATCACCTTGCTTTCACCCTGTTCAACGCAATGGTACGCAATCGCATCACGTAGCGACCGATCACCGCGAGCGAAGTAGTAGCAGATAGCCCCATGCGTCAAATCCAATTCGCGCGCAATTCGCCGCGCTGTTATGGGTTGATCAGCACGCCACAACCGCAAACCGGTTTCGAGAATTCTTAGCTTGGTATCTTGCATATCAATCTCACATCATCCGGCCCGGTAGCAAATCCGGCATATCCGCCGTAACTGCGCACCAGATCAATGAACCGTTTTTGCGCAACCGCGCGTTCATCCATCTGGTTAAAATGCCACGTTGACGCCTTGGTTTCAATAGCCGTGAAAACACCTAAAACCGTCCAGCCGACACCCTGGACATATGCTTGAACCGGTGTAACACCGATCAAGTCGCTCGACTTAAATTGTTCATTTTCGCGCTTGGATGTGTTCATTAATCCCCACCTCAAATGGGACGTGTTGCCGGTGCGAGTGTCAATAAAAGTTCCGCCTCCGACATTGTTACGCATCAACAACACATTGTTGCGTGCCGCTTCTAATTGAACGCGTTGCGATACCGGTGTTTCTTTCATGACGAATACCACCCTTCAACTGTTGCAGCCATTTCCTCAAACTCTTGTCGATCACGATCCGCACGC
>Ga0210043_1002804_pt1 | contig 10973 bp, 4 predicted proteins | sample CryGeymet201501t_FD_183990 | JGI IMG/M metagenome (GOLD analysis project Ga0210043, IMG submission 183990) | Groundwater microbial communities from Crystal Geyser aquifers in Utah, USA - Crystal Geyser metaG 2015-01t (SPAdes) (version 2) | ecosystem: Environmental > Aquatic > Deep subsurface >... | reverse complement strand
GCCAATTCTGCTGCCATCAACAGCATCACCCTCAATCGAAAGTTCCAGCTTAACCATGTAAGGACTGCCACCAACCGTTAATCTCCAAGTGTTCGTGCCGATGAAAGTGGGATTAGTGAGGTTGTATCAAACGCCATTTTTATCTTGATAGCGACCGGAAACAGAATCTGGAGGCGTGTAGGGTGAGCCACTTTTGTAAGAGTGAATATAGACATAGCCATTGGGGTAAACCACTCCGTTAGTGTCGTATTCACCTTTATCAATAAAATCGATGGTGACGACGGCAGTAGTGCCGGCGGGAATAGTGTCACTAGCCTGGTCATAATTGCCATCAAATAATCTAGAAAGAGCAATTACCGAGAAGCCAGTTTGAGTGACAGTAAAGCGAGAGTCACCTCGTTGTAGTAGGTTCCAAATTTCGGGCATTTGTAGGGTGTAGCCAGAGAGGAAATTTTCAGAGTTATAGACAAGATCGCCGTAGGCAATTACATCAACACCTTTTTTTTGTAGGCCACCGGCAGCATTGAAGAGATCGTCTGTTTTGAGCGTGTCAGCAGCGCTTCGGTAAAGATTGGTGTCAGTGCCAAAAGCTATTCCACCAGCAGCATTAGTGGCGGTGGCAAATGAGAGTTTAGCTCCAGGAGTAGTGGTACCGATGCCGACGTTGCCGGCGGAGGAAAGATAAAGGGCTTGAGTGTTGCCTAGACCGAGGAAGGAGAGGCCGTATGAAGAGAGGTTAAAGTTGGTGTTACTAGAAAGGGTACCACCGAGACCGATAGTGTTTCCGCTTCGAGTGAGACCATTGTTGAAGGTAAGAGGGGATTCAAAATTGGCTAGGACAGAGGAAGCGGAGGTGATACGACCTTGGGCATCAACAGTGAAGACAGGAATGGAAGTGCCGGAACCATAAGTGGCGGCAGTGACACCGGTGTTGGTTAGGTTGAAGGCGTTGGTGGGGGTAAGAGAGAGGCCGATACCGGCAGTGTAAGTATTGCCGACAGAAAGAGGGTTAACCCATTGAAGACCAGTACCAGTACTAGTTAAAACTTGACCACTAGAACCTGAAGTACCAGCAGAGAAAATTGTGCCTGTTAGGTTGATGTCACCACCAACATCTAGTTTTTTAGAAGGAGTAAGAGTACCGATGCCGACGTTACCGCTACCAGTAAGCAAGGCGTAGTTATTAGCAGCATTATTGGCACTAAAATAACCACCAATGTTGTTTCCACTGGCTCTAGTTCCAGTAGATTCACCACGAACACCATAATTGCTGCCAACTCCGCTAGTGGCATAGCCAATTCCAAAAATTCCTATGCCACTGGCCCCACTGTAGCCATAACCAGCAATTGCCTTATCTCCATCGGTATAGCCACTGCGTACATCTAACCTAATGGAACTTTGAGGAGCATTGGTATTAATACCCACGCTGCCAGTGCTTTTATCGATAAAGAAGTTGGTGCTATTAACACTGAAGTTGCCAGTGGCTGCTAAATTTGTCGAAGCGCCATCAAGAGCAATGCTAGTATCAGCAATAGTTAAGTCACCGTTAATATCGAGAGTGGTGCCAGCATTCATGGCTAAAGTACCACTAGTGTAGTTATCACTCGTGTCTGAGCGCAAAAACTGCAGCGAGTCGAGTGAATCGAGAGTGTCGGCGTTGCCAACAGAGAGACCAGAAACCGCGGTCCAAGTACCCCGGGCAGTGCCATCAGCGGTCCAAACTTGACCAGCACTGCCAGCAGAGTCGATAAAGTATTGGGAGTAATCAGTGCCACTAATCTTGTAGGCTCCAGAGATATCCATATCGCCAACGACACTGACGTCATCACCAAGGCGGACAGCGCCAGCATTGGTATAGATGGCGTAGTTATTGCTAGCACTGGCAATATTATTAATATGCAATCCATAATAGCTAGTAATAGTGGATGTATCTGCCGTAATAGGACTACCAATATTTACACCATATCCAGAACCAATATGAGATGTTCCACTTAAACCAGTTGTAATGTCTATACCATACCCGTTAGTGATTGTGGTATTAGTTAAGGCATTAAGGCTTATGTTTATGCCTTTTGCTCTTGTAATTGTTCCACCGCCGGATTGTGATCTAATGTAAATACTGGATGCCTGTGCGTCTGCAACTGTTCCAGAACCATTATGAGCAGCATAATACCTAATGGCTTCCATTTTTGTTAAGTCGTTGTTTCCCGATGTAGATATAGATGAATATATACCTTCAGCAGTGGCACTACTATTTCCACCACTAGTATCAATTGTGTAATTAAATTGTATGTTGGGTTTATCACCAACAGTTAAATCCGTAAGTGTTTTATAAACCTTTAGTCCACTGTAAGAAAGTGGATTACTGCCACCACCAATATTAATAGCCCCCTCAGGGGTTATATTTACTAGTTTAGTGCCACTGCTATTCTGCCATTCTTGAAGATTGGCGGTTTGTGTAGCGTTGGCTTGAACGATAAGTTGCTGATCATCGGTTGAACCTTTGATGTGAAGTTTGGCGCCAGGATTGGTGTTGCCAATACCGATGTTGCCGGATGATCGGATGGTGAATAAGTCGGCACCGGTGGTGCCGACAGCACCATTGGCACTGGTATCTTGGATGGTGAGAAAGTTTTTGCCAGTGTCTGGGCCAAAAATAGAGAGGTGGGCGACACCATCACCTCGGAACTTGATTTCTCGATCGTCAATCATGACTTGGCGACCAGCAGTTCTATAGATTTCGAGTTTGGCACCTGGAGCGGTGGTGCCGATGCCGACATTACCAGTTCCCCCCATTATTCGTACTTTTTCTATTCCAGATCCGGTTTCAAAGACAAGATCGTTGCTTGAATTGCTTGAAAAACCAGCTCGAACTGCATCGGAAACAGGTTCGATAAATCCAATTTTATAATCACGGTCGATTCTGACGTCACCCTCAACTTGAAGTTTATATCCAGGACTACTCGTCCCAATTCCCACATTACCAGAAGCATAATCAACATAGAGAGCCTCGGTATTACCAATATTCAATCTCATGTTCTCAGTTAAAGCACCACCAAGCTTAAAGGTATTAGAAGCTAGAGTTAAACCAGAACCAGCGGAGTAGGAATTGGTAGAACCAACAGAAGAAGAATCAACCCATTGGAGTCCAGTACCAGTACTAGTTAGAACTTGACCACTAGAACCAGAGGTACCAGAAGAGAAGATAGTACCAGTGAGATTGATGTCACCGACAACGTCTAATTTTTTAGAAGGGGCGGTTGTGCCGATGCCGACGTTGCCAGCTGTAGTAAAACTCAAAAGTTCAGTTGGTGAAATTCCAGTACTGTCGATTGTAATTGCTCCCCTAAATCCTCCTCCGGAATCACTTTTCATACCATAGTCAATTACGTACTCCTCACCGATTGATGATACTCGTAATCCATTATCTTGATTACTTGAAAATGGCATAACAACTTGTAATTTTCTGCTTGGTGCAGTAGTACCGATACCGACGTTGCTAGTAGTATCAATGGTTAAGGAGTCTCCACCGTTTCTTAAATATAGTTTGTTGTCAGATTTTAAGCCTAATATAGCCATTTCGCTTCCGGAAGAGTTTTTGAATCTGAGGTAGGTGGCATTGTCGAGTAAAACATCACCACCCGCAACAGTTAACTTTTGAGTAGGGCTTGTCGTCCCGATGCCGACGTTGCCGGAGCTGTTTAGAAAAATTCCTGGAGTGGAAATGGAACCGTTGTAGTAATTAAGTTCCACTCCTCCGGCTCCATAGATTTTGGCGATATCTCCAGTGTCTCTTCCAAAAGTAATTCCTCCGTTAGCAATTTGAATAGTATTGGTGGTGTTTGTTAGTTTAATATTTCCGTTAATTTCCAATTTTTGTCCTGGACTTGTGGTTCCAATTCCTGCATTTCCAGTAGAATAGTCAACGTAAAAGACTTCAGTGTTTCCGATATTTAGACGAGTATTTTGAGTTAGTTGTCCACCAAGGATAAAGTTGGATCCAGTGAGGGTGAGACCATTTGATGCAGTATAGGTGCCGCCGATACCGGTGGGGGAAACCCAGGAAGAATTGCCAGAGGCGTCTGATTGGAGAATATAACCAGTACTAGCTCCTTGAGAAAGGATTAAAGTACCGCCGACATTGAGGGCGGAGGAATCGATGACAACTTGACCAGAGTTGTAAGTTCGCAAGGTGAGGTCGGAAGAATTGAATGTTTCCCCGGCTTGTAGATAGAGGGGAGCGGCAGAATTGATATAGGAAGCGAGGGAATTGGTGAAATTAAGATTATTGTTTAAGGAAACATCGCCAGTGGAGGTGAAGGTGGTAGGAAGATTGAATTGAGCACTTGATTGACTTATTTTGACCAGGTCTGTACCGTTTGAATTTAGGGTTAAGATGTCGCCGTAGCCGTCAGTGCGGATGTAGAGACCGCCACTTGAGGCTGAGGTGCCGATATTGTAAATAGAACTTAAGTAGTCATTCTTGTTACCAACAACATCAAGAACGCGAGAGGGGGCGGTAGTGCCTAGGCCAAAATAGCCATCAGTGGTAAAAATACCTTTAACTGATGAGCTACTGCCAATTTCTAAATTACCAACTGAAGTAAGTCGAAGATCGTTGCCATTGGTACCATTGGCAATGGTACCACGACTTGTGAAAGTGAACCCAGTGTTTGTGCGAATTAAACCGTTAACATCTAATTTTGATGTAGGACTAGAAGTGCCGATACCGACATTGCCGGTGGAATGTTGAATATAGAAAGCTTCAGTATTGCCAATATTTAGTCGAGTATTTTGAGTGAGAGATCCACCAAAGGAGAAGATGGAGCCGGATTTGGTAAGACCGGAACCTGCGTCATAGCTAGTACCAATACCGGCGGAACCTGGATTTACCCAAGTTGAGTTTCCATTGGCATCTGATTGAAGAATGTAACCATTACTGGCACCGATAGAGAGAGTAATTTGAGGAGTGGTGAGACCAGTACCGAGGAAGGCTGAGCCGTAGGAATCAATTGAAAAACGAGTTGAGAGGGTGGTGGTGCCAATGTTGTAGTTTTGGAATGAGAGAAAGTTGTATCCACGATTGGTGTTGCTAATTTGAGAGTTAATTAGGTTGCCACCAGCAATGTTGTTGTTGCTGAGGTCAATAAAGCCACCGAGAGAAGGAGAGGTGCCTTCAGTTAGAAATCGAATAACTCCATTGCCGTCAGGATTGATAGTGATATTGCCACCACTACCATCTGAAGCTTTTAATAAAAGAGCTTGACCTTCAACAGCCATGGTACCAGAAGTGGACTTGATAGTGGGAGAAGTCTCGCCTAGGTTGAGGTTGCCGGAACCATCAATGACTAGCACTGTATCTTTTAGTCCGCTAGCAGAGGGTGGAAGGCCTTGTAAAGTTTCTGAGTTGAGAGCGTAGGCAACAGTAGCAATTTGTTGGCGGGGATCCATGACTTCACTGTCGGCGGTAATTTCTAGCCAGACTTCTGCGTTTTCGGAAAAAACAGAAGAAGGAATTTCAGTACCATGGCTTTTACCGATGACAACATTGAAGATACCGTTTTCGTCTGGAGTGATACTTTGACTATTGCCAATAGAGGAGGCGTAGAGCTCAGTTCCTCCAATATCGCTGTTATAGAATTTGAATACAATGTCTGTAGGAGAGGATATGGGGTTGCCTGAGGTGTCAGTGAGCCGGCCTTGAAAAGAAAGAACGCGACCAGCACGAACCGGAGTAGAGGCAGTGGAATAAGCGAGTTCTTTTTTGGCCTTGAGAATTGTTTGGGAATATAGACCGTAGCCTAGACCAAGAATAATAGCGATAAGGGTGCCGAAGATTAGGTATCGAGAGAGAAAATTTTTTGGAGGAGAAGATGAAAAATGATTGAGAGGTGTTAATTCTGGAGAAGGATTTTTTTTAAGATGACCTTTCTTGATTAAAAAACTTTGAAAGGAGTTGAGAGAAGAGAGTTTTCGATCAATGGTGGACTGAGAAGTACCGCTGGCTTTTAAAAAGTCAGCGTAGGACTGAAAACGAGAATAATTAAAATCAGTTTCGAATTTCATTATTTTTTAACCAATCAAAATACTGATGAATGTCATTGATATAGTTTTTTATGGTGAGATCGGATTTGTTGTCTTTGATCAAGTAGTTTTGGTACTGGATCAGTAGTGTTTTGGTACTAAGTGGTGTCTGTCGTCGAAGGTGTTTTTTACTTTGCTTGTAGAGGTTGGTGGTGGTAAGTTGTTGATCGACAAGGAATTGGCAAAAGCTTGAGAGAGATGCTAAGTAACGTCGGGAGTTGTTTTTAGAGGAAACTTCTTGAAAGTATGCCGATACAAGTTCTGTAGAAATCTGGTTTTTAGAGAAGCTTAAATAAGTCTTTAGATCTTGAAGGTAGTTGCGAATGGTGTTTGATTGATACCGATGGTTTTGGAGCCACTGAGTGTAGGAAATTGAATGTTGGGGCAGTATGGTGAGGGTCATGAAGCTTGATTATTTCCAGAGCCAAATAAAGGTGGCGGCGATGATAAGGAAGGGAGTAAGACCTTCAAGGATTTGTTTGAAGGTGTCCGAGTGCGAAGATAACTTTTTAGCTTCAAAATTATATTTTTTATACATGATTATCAAGATATTAATTATTAATATATATAAATATCTACTATTAGGAAAAGGGTGTCAAGAGCTTGGAAATGGGCATAATTGATACCTTTTGATGGGTATCAAAAAGGTGCATTGGTGAATATTTTTGGTAAGATGTCTGTTTCACGACTTCTTTCACATATACTAAGGGTACTATCGAAATATATCTAAGTATTAAAAATAAAGACATTGTTGCCTGGTCGTTTTTTAATTGAATCGGAAATAATGCGGTTAAGATAGTTTGATATTATTTTATAGTGAAAAAACGACAGTTGAGATGGTTATTTGTGTCTGAAATTGAGTTTTACAAATATTTTTTTTATGAAGTAAGTGTTTGGTTGGGGAGTAAACTTTTGATGTTACTAATTGATTATTTTTGTTATATACTGATATATAATAGTCTGGTAAAACAGGAAGATTTGCTTAATTGTTGCCTTTTGGGTGTAGTTGGTTGGTGTTGAGAGGAAAATGGTGTTTGGTGAAGTGATTATATTGTTAAATATTGTTGAAAAATAGGTATAATATTACTTTTATTTTGAATTATCACTCGGTTTGGGTAACTGCTAATTGATAGTATTTTTGCAGAATAATGATAAAATTTTTATATAAATGAAAAACAATAAGGTCTATATGGGCATTTTGTTGGGTGTTTTAGGAGTTGGGTTAACTGGTTATATGGCGACAAGTGTGATCCCAAAAGTTTTTGTATCTTGGACTAGAGCGGCACCGGCAAAGGTAGTTTCTTTAAAGGATTCGTATTTAATTGGCGGAAAGATTTTGGCCAAGGCAGATGGGGTTGATAATTGTGTGGTGAACGTTTTTGTACTAGATGAAAGTGGGAAGGGGGTAAAGGACAGACAGGTTACTTTATTGGGTTTGCCAAAAGGGGAGATGGATGTTGTGTCTGATGGAGACGGAAGGGCTAGTTTTGAAATAGCGAGTTTGGATGAGGGGCAATTTGAATTGACGGCTCAGATAGGTGGTGTGCCGTTGAGTAAGACATTAAAGGTAACGTTTAGGAAATAGATTTTTAGTTAAAATTAATAGCACCATTGTTGTAGACAGTTTTTATTTGGTCTGAGGTTAAAGCGTAGTTGTAAATACGGACGTCGTCGATTTGGCCGCCGAAATTATATCCATTGGTGGAATAGCCTCTCCCTATCATCTCAAAATTCATCTGAGTTGGAACAGAGGGTGTTGTTTTTGTGAATTGACCATTTAGATATAAAGATAAATTACCACTTCCGTCTGCGACCCAGGTGACATGAGTGAATAGATTACGAAAAGGATTGGAGGGAACATATGAATAATAAACGCCATTTTTATCTCTGAAAGCAAAATTATTGGTGTAATATACAAGAAATCCTTCATAAGCATGATTTTTTCCAGCATAAAATGTAGTTGAACTACTACTGGTCCATTTTAACCAACTGGAAAAGGTCCATGGACTTGAGTCGCTGAATGTTATGGTTGGAATTTGAATATAATCATCACTGCTGTCAAAGCTAAGAGAGGAGTTGAATTTGCCGGTAGCACCAATACCCCAGGCAGTGTTAGGGGTGGTGCAGGTGCCTGAAGAAGTCTGAGAACCTGAGGCGCCAATATTTAGAGTGCCATGACTTTGGTTAGTAGAAGAGTCGTGAATGGTGGTGCCTTGACATTCGTCCATCTTCCACCAGGCAATGGGGGCGCCTTGATTGTAGTCCCAGGCGACTTGGGCTGGAGTTCGAGCATAGTTAAAGAGACGAACTTGATCGATAAGACCAGGGAACCAGTAATTTGTGCCTGCACTAGAACCTAGGTACCATCTGTTTGAGAAATTGAAGGGCTTGACGTTGGTGGTAGTTGAGGAGATATTGACACCATCAAGATACACTTTGGAGATACTGGTGCCGATGTTTGAGGTGTAGGTTAAGTGATGCCAAGTGTTATTGTCAAAATTGGTGATGATGTATGGGGTGGTGATGTTATCTTTTTTGTGAATCCAGTAAAGTTGGCGAGGAGTGGTATTGTTGACGAGAACTCTAAATTCGTTGCTTGAATCGTCGTAGGTACTAATAATTCTTTCGTAGGTGGAGGTACTTTTAGTTGAGTCATATTTGAACCAGAATTCAACTGTGCCAGCACTAGTAAGATCTGTTTGTGAAGCAAGATCGACTGTGGAACTTGATCCATTAAACGAAATGGCTTTACCAATTTTCCCGGTTGCCCAAGTGCCGTTTGCAACAGTACCAGTACCACCGATATTACCGGTGTTGACAGTTGAGGTACCGACACCTTCATCTAGTTTCCATTCGCCAATTGGAGAGGCACAATAGTCGGTGGTGCCAGGAGGGCAATAGTTAGCAGAGGAAGATGTGTTACCAACAGTAAGGTTGGTAACACTGAAGGGTGAGGGGTTGGTAGAGTTGTATTCTTGGAGAATTTCTGTATCAGAGAGGGCGTAGTTGTAGATTTTGACTTCATCAATATTGCCTAAAAAGTTTTCGCTTCCCCCTCCGTTTGAGCCAATACGAATGCTGGGGTTAGGATCAATAATTGTTCCTGAGGCAGTGTTATTTAAAACCTGTTGACCATTAACGTAGAGTTTGACCGTAGAACCGTCGAAGGTGCCGGTGACAAACTGCCATTGGTTGGCAGTAAGAACATTGGTGGCAGTGTGGTAACCAGAATTGCCGTCGTCAAGTGATACTTGCATGCCCAAGCCAAGACCATTTTGATAAATTCGATAATCCCAGGAATTTAAGTTACTGATGATCATTCTGGCTCCGGTAGAAGTGTTTGGTTTGATCCAGGCAGATAAAGTAAGGGCATAGGGAGTTGAGTATGTCGAGGTTGAGGAAACAAGGATATTATTTGAGCCAGTAAAAATGGCTGATTTTCCAATTTTTCCGATCTCGTAGTGAGAGGATGAATTGCTCCAAAGACCGGTGTTGCCAATTCCTGAGCTGTCTTGAACAGTATTGCCTTCATCTTCAAACTTGAAATAGCCAATGGGGTTTGGATTAAAATTGTAGAGTTGGGTGATCTCGGCAGGAGAGAGGGCACGATTGTAGATGCGGGCTTCATCGATCTGAGCTTGAGCTAAACCGTTGTAACCTGTGCCAAAATATAGGTTTGTTAAATGAGAAATGTATGCTGCTGCCATGGCCCTATTAAAAGTTATTTTTAGTTCGCCATTTATATAGACCAATGTTTGATTATTTTTATATGTAGCAGTCAGGTTATACCAAGTTCCGCTTATGACTGAAGTACCACTTGAATAGGCACCAGAATTGTAAATTGACAGAGAGCCGTTGTTGTTTCTAACAATTACTGCTGCCGAACCATCATTAATAGTGTTTCCCCAAGAAAATAGACTGTATTGACCTGAAGTTGAGTCAATGTTAAACCAGAAACTATATGTAAAATCAGAAAATGTTGTTCCGTTTATTGAAGATATTGCATAATCATTTCCCCCAAAGCTTGTTCCTAAACCATATTTTCCGCTTGACCAGCTTGGTGAACTATCACCAGTGGCAAATGTAATTTGATTGTTGTTTCCTGAGGAGTCAACAATAGAAGTTCCAACACCTTCGTCCATTTTCCAATAACCGACAAGACCGTTGGATAGTGAGTTGGAAGAGACAGAGCCGACATTGACGGAAGAGTCTTGGGAAGAGGAGAGACCGGCGAGACCAGTGGTATAGTCGGCTTTTATTTGGATGAGAGTACGGGCATAAGGAAAGAGTTTGATATCGTCAAGGTGGCCGGTAAAGGAAGCAAATGGCTTTCCAATATATAATCCTGAGGAGTTGTTGACCGAACCGGTACGGGTAGAGATGTCTCGAGTGCCAACACTTTTTCCATCAATAAAGGCTTCGGCGTTTGAGCTACGATTATAGACAATTGAGAGGAGATGCCATTTATTGTCGGCAAGGGAAGTGGTGCCAAGGTCGCCTTCTGAAAACCCAAGAGTATCACCAATTAGCATATTGGGAACGCCATTTCTGATTCCAAATCTCCAACCACTATAGCCAGCACCAGCTCCCTTGCTAAGAAGGTTGCGGTTGTCGGCGATGGTACTTGTTTTGATCCAGGTTTGAATTGTAAAGTCGTTGGTGTTGAAGTTGTTGGTATCGGTATGATTGACTGAGACATAATTTTTTCCATTAAAATAGAGACAATTTCCGGAAAGACATTGTTCGTTGGAGGCCCAAATAGGAGCTGAGGTACCGGTGGCGAAGGTGCCAAAATTATTGTTTTGAGTGGAATCGTAAACAGTGGTACCGATACCTTCGTCGAATTTCCAGTAGGTGACGGGGGCGGGGGAAATTTCCTCGATGGAGTT